>ENA-ORTT01000266-ORTT01000266.1-human-gut-metagenome-genome-assembly--contig:-NODE-266-length-74019-cov-3.674166_pt1 | contig 74019 bp, 48 predicted proteins | sample MGYA00242074_ERZ509197 | MGnify/ENA primary metagenome ERZ509197 (study PRJEB26280, sample SAMEA2338789) | human gut metagenome | biome: human gut; feature: human-associated habitat; material: faeces...
CGGCCGCAGCTTCCAACCGACAGTCCGGCAACCGACAGCCCGGAACCGGTATCCGGCCCTGGCGTTTCTGTCCCGGACACCCCGCGTATGTTCGCCGGGGATGAAGCTCCTGCGGAAGGGGTGTATGCGGCGTCCGTGTCGCAGCGTCCGGCATCCGTGCCCGACACCGGGAATGACGACGAAGAGCCCGATTTCGAGGAGATTACCCTTGCAGGGAACGGGGCGCCGAATAACGGGGCCGTACTGGGCGAAGTGATCAACCATGACAAACAGACGCTGGCCGATACGATTGTGCCGCCGCGCGACATGGCCTCGGAACTGCGCCGCAGCGAGCCCGTCACCGACCTGAGGCGCGCCATCGGCATCAACGACAAGTTCCTGATGATCCGCGACTTGTTCGACGGCGATGCCCGGGCTTACGAAGCGGCGCTCGACAAGCTCGATGCCTTCGGCGATTTTGACGACTGCATGATCTACATTGCCGAGAATTATGCCTGGAATGCCAATTCCGACGGCGCGAAGTTCCTGATGGAACTGCTCGAACGTAAATTCGCATAGCCCCATGGCCAAGCTCTATATCGTACCTACCCCGATCGGGAACCTCGACGATATCACGCTGCGGGCGGTCGATGTGCTGCGCGAGGTGGATTTCATCCTCGCCGAGGATACGCGTACTACGTCGTTCCTGCTCAGACACCTCGGTATCGAGAAAAAACTCCATTCGCACCACAAGTTCAACGAACACGCCACGGTCAAGATGGTGGCCGGGTCGATTGCCGCCGGACGCAATGCCGCGTTGGTTTCGGACGCTGGGACACCCGGTATCTCCGATCCGGGGTTTCTGCTGGTCAGGACGTGTGTCGAGGCCGGCATCGAGGTCGAGACGCTCCCCGGTGCCACGGCGCTGGTTCCCGCTCTTGTGCAGAGCGGATTCCCGTGCGACCGGTTTTGTTTCGAGGGGTTTCTGCCCCAGAAAAAGGGGCGGGCGAAGCAGTTGCAGTCGCTTGCCGACGAGGAGCGCACGATGGTATTCTACGAATCGCCCTACCGGGTGGTGAAATGCCTCGAACAGTTCGCCGAAGTTTTCGGATCGGAACGCAGGGTGTCCGTATCGCGTGAGCTGACCAAGAAGTTCGAGCAGACCGTGCGGGGCACTGTCGCCGAAGTGCTGGAACATTTTCGTACGACGGAACCCAAAGGCGAATTTGTGATCGTATTGGCCGGGAAACCCAAACCGAAGAGGGAATTACCGGATGAGGAGACTGAATAAAGGACTGGAAAATGGAAAACAACAACGATACGCATCGGATCAAACGCTCTTCCTCGGCATGGCTGGGAGAGATGCGTGAATTCCTCCGGGGGCGTTTCAGCCTCGACGAGGACAAGGCACAGCGCGACGAGGTCGTGGCGTCGATCTCCAAAGGGGTGGTATTCCGCGGGGTCAACCTGTGGGTGCTGATCTTTGCGACGATGATCGCGTCGCTGGGCCTGAATGTCAATTCGGCCGCCGTGATTATCGGCGCCATGCTCATTTCGCCCATCATGGGGCCGATCATGGGCATCGGCCTCTCGCTGGGTATCAACGATTTCGAACTGCTCAAAAAGTCGCTGCGCAATTATGCGCTGATGTTCGTCGTGGCGATTATCACCTCGACAGCCTATTTTCTGGTGTCGCCCCTGTCGTCGAACAGCAGCGAGTTGCTGGCACGCACCGTGCCGACGACCTACGACGTGCTGATCGCATTGTTCGGCGGCCTGGCTGGTATCGTGGCGCAGACGCGGCAGGATCGCACTTCGACCGTGATCCCGGGCGTGGCGATCGCTACGGCGCTGATCCCGCCCCTTTGTACCGCGGGCTTCGGCCTTGCCACGGGGCAGATCCGGTTTTTCTTCGGGGCGTTCTACCTCTTTTTCATCAACTCGGTATTCATCGCCCTGGCGACCTACGCCATGGTGCGTTTCCTGAAATACGAGAAAAAGGCGTTCATAGACAAGGTGCGCGAGCGCAACGTGAAGCGGCTGATGATGGTCATCACGCTGGTGACCTTCATCCCGAGCGTCGTCATCGGGTTCCACATGGTCAGGGTGTCGCTTTTCGAGGCGGCGGCCGACAAATATGTCTCGCAGGTATTCAATTTTCCCCATACGCGTGTGATCGAGTGCAATAAGCGTTACGCACACCACGGACATCCGTCGCAGATCGAACTGCTGCTCCTGGGGGAGCCGCTCGACGACGGAACCATCGAAAACGCCCGCACGCAGATGGGTAGCTTCGGGCTCGACAAGGTCGAGCTGGTCGTCCGCCAGGCGAACACCACGGACAAGATCGATGTGGCGTCGCTGCAACAAAGTTACCTCGAGCTTCTGGAGGAGAAGAACAGGCGCATAGGCGAGATGGCTGCGCAGCTGAAACGCTACCGCGTCACGAATGTCGAGGTGGACGACATTTCGCGCGAGGTGGGTGCCATGACCACGAACGTCAGGGCCATATCGCTCATGAAGGGCATTACGTTCGACGTTTCGGGCGCGCCGCTCGATACGACGCTCGTCTGTGTGGTCACGCCGAAAGTCGCATCTGATTCCATCGACCGGACGACGCTCGCGAACTGGCTGAGAATCCGCACCAAGGTCGCCAATGTAAAACTTTTCGTCGAACCGTAACCGTTGATTTGCCGGATGAAACGTACAGAGCTGAATTTCATACAAAAGATATGGTTGGAGTTCCTGTGGCTCGGGGCGCGGGTATTTGCCGTGATGCCTTACTGGTTCAAGTACTACATTGTTGAAAACCTGCTCTTTTTCATCCTCTATTATTGCCTGCGCTACCGCATGAAGGTCGTGAAGGCCAATTTGCGGAACTCGTTCCCCGAAAAAAGCGAGCAGGAACGGGCGGCCGTCTGCCGCAGTTTTTACCGTACGCTTGCCGAGATTTTCGTCGATACGGTCAATATGGCCCACATGAGCGAGGAAAAAGGCCGTACGGTACTCACCGTAAAAGGGTTCGAGGAACATTATGCGAAGGTGCACGGCCGTGACTGGATCGCCATGACGGCCCATTTCGGCTGCTGGGAGTATTGCTCCTACTGGGGGCTTTACGAACGCTCGCAGATGCTCGTGGCCGTTTACCACCCGCTGCGCAGCAAAGTGATGGAACGCCTTTACCAGCGCCTGCGCAACTACGAGAATTCGATGACCGTGGCGATGAAGGATTCGCTGCGCTTCTACCTGCGCAACAGGGAACGCGGCATCGAGGGCAAGAACCTCGTGATGGGGCTTATCGCCGACCAGAACCCGCCGCGCCGCCCCGACAGCCATTGGTTCCGCTTTCTCAACCAGGATACGATCTTCTTCGATGGCGGGGAGAAACTGGCGCTGCGCTGTAACCTGCCGGTCTATTTCGTCCGGATGGAGCGCTTGCAGCGGGGACGTTACCAGATGTCGTTCGAACCGATCTACGACGGTGTGGAGGAGGTCGCCGAATACGAAATCACGGAACGCTACGTTAGACGTTTGGAAGCCATGATCTGCGAGCATCCCGAGCTCTGGATGTGGTCGCACCGCCGCTGGAAACACAAACGCACGAATGCCAATCGTTAAAATCGTCATACTCAACTGGAACGGCGCGGAACACCTGCGCCGCTTCCTGCCGAGCGTCGTGGCCGCGGCTCCCGCCGGGGTCGGGGTCGTCGTCGCTGATAACGGTTCGACGGACGGGTCGCTGGCGGTGCTGGCGGAGGAGTTCCCGACCGTCGCCGTGGTGCGCCTCGACCGGAATTACGGTTTTGCGGGTGGTTACAACCGCGCTTTGGCGCAGGTCGAGGCGGATTATTACCTGTTGCTCAATTCCGATGTCGAGACACCCCGGGGATGGCTGGAGCCGATCCTCGGCGTTCTGGAGCGTGAGCCCGACGTGGCGGTCGTTTCGCCCAAGCTGGTTTCGTGGCTCGACCGTACGAGATTCGAGTACGCAGGGGCTTCCGGGGGCTTTATCGACTTCCTGGGCTATCCCTTCTGCCGGGGGCGTATCCTCAAGCGGGTCGAGGCCGACGAGGGGCAGTACGACGATGCCCGCGACGTATTCTGGGTCAGCGGAGCGGCTTTTTGCTGCCGTGCCGACGTGTTCCGCGCATTAGGGGGCTTCGACGACGATTTCTTCGCCCACATGGAGGAGATCGACCTCTGCTGGCGCATGCAGCTCGCGGGTTACCGCGTGCGGGTCGTGCCCGGGAGTACGGTCTACCACCTCGGCGGCGGGACGCTGACGACCGATTCCCCGACCAAGGTGTTCTACAACCATCGCAATAACCTGGCGATGCTCTACAAGTGTGCTTCTCCCGTACAGCGTGCCGTCGTGGCCATCGTACGCCCCGTGCTCGACCTGATGGCGGCATTGTCGTATCTGGCACAGGGACGGGGCGATAATTTCCGTGCCGTATTCCGCGCCTGGCGCGATTTCCTCCGCTGGCACGGCAGCCTGTCGTGCAAGCGGAAGGAGATTCGGCAGCAGTGCAGGGGAACGGTCGCCGGGAAGGTTTACCGCGGTTCCGTACTCCTGCGTTACCTTTTGGGGCGAAAGACCTTCGGGCGGATGATGTGACCCGGCGGAAAAGCTCAGGACGGAGATCTGCCTTCCGGTGAAATAACCTGAAACAAGACCTCCCGGTTCTGCCGGGAGGTCTTGTTTTTATAAATAGTATTCCGTGTTTTCCTACTTGTTGATTTTCGCCCACGAATCCTTGAGCGTCACCGTGCGGTTGAACACGGGGTGTTCGGGTGTCGAGTCGGTGTCGGGGCAGAAGTAGCCTACGCGCTCGAACTGCACGGCCTGCCCTATGGGTATGTCGCGCAGCGACGGCTCCAGGTAGCCCGTGACCTTGACCATGGATTCGGGGTTGAGGTTGTCCTCCCAGGTCTGTCCTTCCTTCACGTCGTCGGGGTTCTCCTTCGTGAAGAGCGGGTTGAACAGGCGGATTTCGGCCTCCACGGCATCTTTGGCCGATACCCAGTGGATGACACCCTTCACGCGGCGGCCGTCGCTCGACGACCCTCTGCCCGACATCGGGTCATAGGTGCAGCGCAGCTCGGTGATGTTGCCCGCGGCATCCTTGATGACCTCCTCGCACCTGATCAGGTACGAATAGCGCAGGCGCACCTCGCCGCCGGGTGCCAGGCGGAAGAACTTTTTGGGAGGCTCCTCCATGAAATCGTCGCGCTCGATGTAGATGACCTTCGAGAAGGGCACCTGCCGCGTGCCGGCCGATTCGTCCTCGGGGTTGTTGATCGCCGTGAAGAGCTCGGTCTTGCCTTCCTCGTAGTTGGTGATGACCACCTTCAGCGGGTTGAGCACTGCCATGCGGCGCTCTGCGATCTTGTTCAGGTCTTCGCGCACGCAGTATTCGAGCTTGCCCAGGTCGATCACGTTGTCGCGCTTGGCGACGCCCACCATCTCGGCGAAGTTCCGCACCGAGGCCGGGGTATAGCCCTTGCGGCGCAAAGCGCAGATCGTCGGCATGCGGGGGTCGTCCCAGCCCATCACGGCGCCTTCCTGCACGAGTTTGAGCAGCTTGCGCTTCGACATCATCGTGTAGGTGAGGTTCAGCCGGGCGAATTCGTACTGGTGCGAAGGGTAGATCTCCAGCGCCTGGATGAACCAGTCGTAGAGAGGACGGTGCACGTCGAATTCGAGCGTGCAGATCGAGTGGGTGATCTGCTCGATCGAGTCGCTCTGGCCGTGGGCATAGTCGTACATCGGGTAGATGCACCACTTGTTGCCCGTGCGGTGATGCTCGGCATGGATGATGCGGTACATGATCGGGTCGCGGAAGAGCATGTTGGGGTGCGCCATGTCGATCTTGGCGCGCAGCACCTTGGCCCCGTCGGGGAATTCGCCGTTTTTCATGCGGACGAACAGGTCGAGGTTTTCCTCCACGGAGCGGTCGCGCCACGGCGACGGAGTGCCCGGTACGGAAACCGTACCGCGGTTTTCGCGGATCTGCTCCTGTGTCTGGTCGTCGACGTATGCCAACCCTTTTTTAATCAGTACGATCGCCCAGTCGTAGAGCTGGTCGAAATAGTCCGACGCATAGCGTTCGACGGCCCAGTCGAACCCGAGCCACTGGATGTCGCGCTTGATCGAATCGACATACTCTACATCCTCCTTGACGGGGTTCGTATCGTCGAAACGGAGGTTGCACTTGCCACCGTATTTTTTCGCCAGCCCGAAGTTGATGCAGATGCTCTTGGCGTGGCCGATATGCAGGTAGCCGTTCGGTTCGGGCGGGAAACGGGTCTGGACGCGCGTTTCGCCCTTGGCGATCGACTCTTCGATGATCTCTTCGAGGAAGTTCAGCGACTTCTCCCGTGTTTCGTTTGTTTCGCTTGCCATATGTGTATGTTTCGCTTGTTGTATGCTTTATTTCTTTGCCTTGGGGCCGATGTTGAACAGCTTCTGGATGTCCACCGAGAGCTTCACGACCTGCTGGGTGCCCATGCCCGTGCCGTCGTAGTGGAACACCATGCCCGCCTCGACGGCCAGCGTGCCCTTGAAGAATCGGCGGTCGTAGCCGACCCACGTGCGGTTGTAGATGTGCTCCGTCGTGGCATAGAACGGTTCGCCGGCGTACAGTCCGTCCTGTCCGTAGGTAATGGGGATGTCTTCGCCGACCGCGATGTTGCGCAGGGGTTGCAGGTTTTCGCCCAGATAGAGGTTGTTCTCGAGTTTCACGCCCCACTTGGTCAGCACGAAGTCGATCTGTGCACCGCACGGTTTTTTCCAGTTGTGGTCTACGCTGCGGCCGCGCTGCGGGGCGAAGAGGAACCCGGCCTTGATGTCGAAGTCGAAGAAGGCGTTGAATCCCCAGCCCGCATAGGGGTTTACCAGCAGGTTGTCCGTGACGTTCTCGTTGAGCTTCGAACCTGCGAAATGGAACATCGAGAAGGCATAACCGAAGTAGAAGCCCCGCTCGAGCGTGTAGCGTCCCGCCGAGATGATGCGGAACATTTCGCGCGACTGCTCGGAATACATGCCTTCCCAGTCGATCGCCATTTCTACATAGGTATTCTCGCGCTCGGTGGATTTATAATGCCCGAGGAAACCCGACAGGCGGTTGTGGTAGAACGCCGTCGAGTCGCTGAAGAACGCCCTCGAATAATCGCCCAGCAGCTCCTTGCGGTCGAAGATACCGGCGTTGGCCTGTACGTTCTTGCTGTTGAACTGGTAATATATCAGCGGTTTCACGTCGCTCAGGAACGGTTCGCGGGCGCCGTTGTGCTGCCCGAAGTTCTGCAGGAGGTCTACGCCGAAGATCAGCCGGTTTTTCTCCATCCATTCCACGCCGATGCGGGGTGTGAAGCGGGCGCTGAAGAGCGTCTGCGATTCGTTGAAATCGTTGTTGGCGTATTCCCGGTTGTCGAAGCGGGTCGCGAAGTCGGCGCCGACGATCAGATTCTGCGCGCTGAGGCTTCCTCCCGCGGCAAGGGCGGCGAACGATAGCATCAAGACTTTTTTGAGTGACATAATTCTTTTGAATTGAGACCCCAAAAATAGGTAAAATATTTATTATTTGACTACTTTTGACCCCGAAATCACTCATTTGCATACGTTATGCGTAAAATCACCAACGAAGAGCTGAACCGGCCCTCGGCCGGGGAGTTCGCCGCGATGGAGAAAATGCCCGTCGCGGTGGTGCTCGACAACGTCCGTTCGTTGCAGAACGTAGGGGCTTTCTTCCGCACGGGGGATGCTTTCGCCGTGGAACGCATCGCCCTCTGCGGCATCACCGCGACGCCGCCCAACCGCGACATCCACAAGACGGCGCTCGGTGCCGAACTGACCGTGCCGTGGACTTATCACAAGACGACGGAGGAGTGCATTGCCCGCCTGCGCGCCGAAGGCTACCGGGTCTATGCCGTCGAGCAGGTCGAAGGAGCCGTGATGCTCGGCGATTTCCGGGCGGAGCCGGGCGTGAAATATGCGCTCGTGTTCGGCAATGAGGTGATGGGCGTGGGGCAGCAGGCCGTGGACATGTGCCACGGCGCGATCGAGATTCCGCAGGCCGGGACGAAGCATTCGATCAACGTTTCGGTTTCGGGCGGTGTCGTTTTGTGGGATTTTTTTTGCCAAATCCGGCCGAAGCGTTAACTTTGCCGCGCTGAACCTCGGTTTAGCTGCGCCCCGGCAAAACAGATAAATTTGGCTTTGCACCCGGCTTGCGCTATCACCCCGGTTTACAGGTGTTGATAAGTCTCCCTTTTCAAAGGGAGGTTTGGAAGGATTGTCGATATGGAATTGGCGTTTTTGCGCCGTAATACGAATCCGATGGATTCCATACCGGAACCTTGCGAACGAATGAAATGTTGAATAATCCATCGGGTTCGTAGTAAACTATGTCTGTAGAAAGTACTGTCAGGGCAGTGACCACCTACCGTCTGACGGAGATGAAGCAGCGCGGCGAGAAGATCGCCATGCTGACCTCGTACGATTATTCGATGGCCAGGATCGTCGACGCCGCGGGTATCGACGTGATCCTCGTGGGCGACTCGGCGGCCAACGTGATGGCCGGTTACGAAACCACGCTTCCCATTACCCTCGATATGATGATTTACCATGCGCGTTCGGTCGTGCGTGCCGTCAGCCGTGCGCTGGTTGTCGTCGACCTGCCGTTCGGAACCTACCAGGGCAATTCGAAGGTGGCGCTCGACTCGGCCATCCGCATCATGAAGGAGACCGAGGCAGATGCCGTGAAGATCGAGGGCGGCGAAGAGATCCTCGAATCGGTCAACCGCATCCTTTCGGCCGGAATACCCGTCATGGGGCACCTGGGGCTGACGCCGCAGTCGATCCATAAATTCGGGACGTACAGCGTGCGTGCCAAGGAGGAGGCCGAGGCAGCGAAACTCGTCCGCGACGCCCACCTGCTGAGCGATGCGGGGTGCTTCGGCATCGTGCTCGAAAAGATTCCTGCGGCGCTGGCCGCCCGCGTCACCTCCGAAATCTCCGCGCCGACCATCGGTATCGGGGCCGGTAACGGCTGCGACGGGCAGGTGTTGGTGATCCACGACATGCTGGGCATCAACAAGGGTTTCTCGCCGCGCTTCCTGCGCCGCTATGCCGACCTGTATACTGTTATGTCGGACGCCGTGTCGCAGTATATCACGGACGTCAAGTCGTGCGATTTCCCCAACGGGCAGGAGCAGTACTGACCCCGCCGGGTGCGCAGGCCGCCGTGACGGAATAATTTCGATCCCCGACCCTGAGGCCGGGGATTTTTCCTGTCCGGGAAGTCGGCGGCGGGAGGATGCCCCCGATTGCTGTCCGGGGATTCCGGGCGCTGGGTGTTCCCTCTGGCTTGTACGGGACTGCGCGGGCGGCTTCCCGGGACGGGGCGCCGGAGGCTGTCCCGGACGCAGGCGTGTGTATTTACCCGTCGCGGGGCTTGCCGGGCGTTGTCCCGGGGGCTCCGGATTTTGCCCGCACCCGGCGGCTTTGATAAATTGTTGATAAAAAAATCGACAGTACAAACGACTATATTGCCGTTGTGAAAGTATTTGATGAAAATAAAAAGCTAATCAAAGAAAACAAAATTGCTATCGGTGAATTGACTGACGGAGTACAGAAGATAAACACTGATATTGCTTTTGAAAAAGCATCATTTGTAAAGGTATATATAGCAAAAACAAATGATGAGTATTCAGCAAGCGATAATGAATATGACATTGTAAATGTCACAAAGATTGATGAAAATTTGAATACAACTACTATAATGCAAAATAAGAGCGAAACCGAAACAAATGCAACGCTTATAATGGCTCAATATAAAGACGGAATATTAAAGCAAATAAACGATAAAGAAGTAAAACTTCAAAAAGGCAAAAATAAAATTGACTTATCGGATATTAAAATAATAAACGGAGCTGATATAAAGATTTTATTATGGAGTGACAATATGACACCTTTGGCAACTGCATTAACAAAGATAAGTGAAAACGAAGATTATAAAATAGGCGAAGTTGTATCTGATGAAATATTCAGTACAACCACAGGAGAGTATTCAAACATTCCTCTTGTTTCAGATTGGTTGACAGGTGCAAAATCGGGACTTGGTATGGGTGCAGGTGTCATATCACCAAGTAGTGTACCGTATGGAATTGATCCGAATTTAGTTGATGTATCAACTTTGAATGTAAATTATACATATGACAATAATTATCAAGGTGCAACTGCCGATAATGCACTATGGTACAAGACAGGTGCGTTTCTTGCAAGTGCCAATGGGGCAAATAACAGTATCTACGCTCGTGACGGTGCGGATTGGGAGCAACAAGCATTGCCTATCGGAAACGGATATATGGGCGGTATGATTTTCGGACTTCCTGACAAAGACCAAATTCAGATAAATGAAGAAACTTTCTGGGCGGCAGGATACAGAGGAACTCAAACAGGGGTTAATTCAAATACTGTAAACAGTAAAATGAGTGAAGGCATAAACGGTTATATGAGCGTCGGTAATATTTTTGTTGATTTCAATATGCAGAAAGGTGCGACTGTCAATAATTATTACCGTGACCTCAACCTTGACGAATCTGTTGCTCATGTGAGATACGAATATGATAATAAAAATTTCAATCGAGAATATTTCGCAAGCTATCCTAAAGAAGTACTTGTATTCCGTTACACAGGTGATGATTTGAATTTTGACGTAAAACCTGTTTCAATGCACCCGGGTAATGTAACTGTAAATAACGGTGAGATTAAAATTGTCGGTAAATTAAAAGACAGTGAACCGTATTCATCGGGCGGTAATGCGGCATGGAATCAAGAATCCGATTTGGAATATTGCACTATTATAAAAGTTATTGCCGATGACGGTACAGTGACAGACGGATATAATTCGGTTAATGTATCTGACAGTACAGGTGTAACAATACTTGTAGCGGTGGCAACGGATTATGACCCGACTCAGTTTGAACTTAATGCAGACGGAACTGTCAATATGTCAAAAACACCGTATAAGAATACACAAGGAGTTAAAGCGGCTGTCGAAAAAGCAGAAAAAAGAATACAAGGTGCGTCTGAATTAACTTATGAAGAATTGAAAAATGAACATATAAAAGATTATAAAGAGCAATTCGACAAAGTACAATTTAGTTTGACGGATAATAATGAAATATGTTCAGTACCTACAAATGAATTGCAATTATCATATAAAAACACAGTAACCACAAAATCTGTTGATAATAAGACAGTCGTTTCATATGATGAAAGTGCGTATGCAAATCTAAATAAGCATCTTGAAGAACTTCATTACAATTATGCAAGATATTTAATGATTTCATCATCGCGTTCTACAACTATGCCGTCAACACTTCAAGGTAAGTGGTGTCAGTCAACCGCTGAAATATGGGGTTCGTGTTACTGTATTAATATCAATATGGAAATGAACTATTGGTTTGCAGGCGGTGCAAATCTTCTTGACAGTGGTAAATCACTGATAGGTTGGTTTAATTCACAAATTCCGGCAGGGCGTATAACGGCTAAAAATATGTATAAAGTTACTCCGAAATCATATACGTTTGAAAACGGCAAGATGACGTTTACAGACAGTGCAGATGATAAAGATGATGTATTTATTATGCACACAAAGCAAGCAATAATGGGAACAACAGATATGACAGGCTCAACAAATATTCAGTCGGCAGGTAATACCGCATGGCTTATGTATAATCTGTGGGATTTGTATCAGACTTCGGGCAATAAACAACTTTTGGCGGACGAATTATATCCGATAATGCGAAAAGCGGCAAATTTCTATACGCAGTATTTCTATCAAAATCAACGCAGAACTACAACAGATACTGAGAAGTATCCTGACGGATATTATTATACTACTTGGGAAGGTCGTTCACCGGAGCAAGGACCAACAGAGGAAGGTATAAAATATGACTTACAGCTTGTTGCGGGTATGTACGATTATACTATAAAAGCGGCAGAAATATTAGGTGTTGATACCGATAAGGTGAGTGCGTGGAAAGAAATAAGAAATCATCTTGAAATACCTGTGGAAATAGGTGGTGACGGACAGATTAAGGAATGGAAAGAAGAAACAAGCTATAATACAGACGCAAACGGAAAAACGTTGGGTGACCCTGTACACAGACATATTTCACATCTTGTTGGTTTGTACCCGGGAACACTTATAAATCGTGACACACCGGAATTGTTAAACGGTGCGAAAGTAGTACTTGAAAACAGAGGTGATGATTCAACAGGTTGGTCATGCTCGAATAAATTCTTACTTTGGGCGAGATGTCTTGACGGCGATAAAGCACTTGAATTATTCCGTTATCAATTAGCACAAAAAACATATGCTAATTTGTTTGATACACACGCACCGTTCCAGATAGACGGTAATTTCGGTTCGGCGGCAGGTGTTATGGAACTTCTTATGCAGTCACAGACGGGAACTGTTTACATACTTCCTGCATTGCCTACAGAATGGAATAGCGGTGAAATAAGCGGTATTAAGGCTAAAAACGGTGCAGAAGTATCTATTAAATGGAGTGATAATAAAGCAACGGAAATAAAGATTACACCGACTGTTGACGGTAATATTACAATCGGTTACGAAAAAGATAATATATTAAAATTAAACGGTGAGAATATAAAGTTTGTAGACGGCAAGTATACTATTGAAAATGCAAGTGCAGGAGAAACATATATATTCACTGAATAATTGTTATAAAAAACTGATATTTAAAGAACGGATATTTAATTATATCCGTTCTTTTTTTGCAAAAAACTCTTTAAAAATTCAAAGAAATGTGATAAAATTTTAACAATGAATACAAAAGGAGATTGTTAAATGAAAAATAAAGTAAAAATCGTTACTGCATTACTGATAACCGCGTTATGCACGACTTCGGCATATGCGGCGGAAAATCTTATAAAAAATGATAGCTTTGAAACTGAATTACTCGGAACAAACGGTTGGCGTTTTTCAGGTAGGTACGGTTGGGTTTATGAAAATGAAAACTCTGCCGATTGTACAACAGACGAAGTGCACAGCGGTGAAAAGGCACTTCATTTCAACAGTGCCGTTGTTGCACAGAGAGTTGAACTGAAAAGAAATGTGACATACACACTTGAATTTTATATAAAAGCGAAAGAGGATTGTATTGTAAATGCAGGTTTCTTTGACGGTTCACAGGATTGGCCGGGAAGTTATCCAGTAAAAACGAAAGAAATATCGGTAAATACTGATTGGACAAAGCATACAATCGAATTTGAATGTAACAATACTCAAGATTATTTAGCATATTTTAATTTGTGGGACAAAGTGGACGTTTATGTTGATGATGTTGTATTGAAAGAAGCCGATGGGTACATATCACGTCTTATGACAGGCATTGACGGTGACGGTGCAATAAGTTATTCAGCCGATTATAAAGGCGGTAAGCTGTTTGGCGTGGCACTGTATGACGAGAATAATAAACTTATCGGTTTTAAAAACAATTCAACATCGGGAACTTTTGAAAATGTGAGCGGTTACGGCAAATATACAGTGAAGTCATATTTGCTCGAAGACGATAATTTGCGTTCAAAGACACAAGAAATTGAATATAACAACGACAGCAGTAAAAATGAAGATACGTCAATCGGCAAAGCAAAAAGTCTGACATTATCAGAGCATAATGTGACAATGAATGTCGATGATGAAAATAAAATATTGGACGCCGTTATTATGCCGGAATTTGCGTATGACAATAAGGTATCATGGAAAAGTTCTGACGAATCAATAGTAAAAGTAAGCGAAAACGGTATTTTAACAGCTGTGTTAAACGGCAATGCTACAATTACTGTATCATCAGAGGACGGAATACTTACGGACGAATGTAAAGTCACAGTGACCGACAAAAAATCCGAGCGACTGTCATTGAATAAAACAAGTATAGAGTTAACCGAGATAGATTCGGTTTATCCGTTATCGACAAATATTGAAAATTCCGAATTGGTTTGGAAATCTGACAACGAAAATATTGCAAGCGTGACAGACGGAGTTGTTACGGCGAAAGGCAAGGGTAAAACTACAATTACGGTTTCAACTTCTGACGGTAAGCAAACCGCAAAATGTGCGGTTAATGTCAATACATCTGACAACACTATCACAAACGATACATTTTTTAAAGACACTGACGGCAATTATATATATTCACAGGGCGGTTGTATTCAAAAGTTTGGTGACAAATATTATTGGTATGGTGTAAAATATAAAGAAGCGGATATATATGCTAAAAATCCCGAAAACGGCAAAGCGGGAAATGCCGCTTACGAAACATTTACTTGTTATTCGTCGGACGATTTGGTGAATTGGAAGTTTGAGGGTTATCCTCTTACCGGTGAACCGAATGGTTGGGTTGGCAGAATGGGTGTTGTTTATAATGAAAACACGAAAAAATATGTGTTAATTTCTCAATATGCACCGGGTATGGTTTATGCGGTAAGTGATAAGCCTGAAGGACCGTTTAAGATTGACCATATTCAAAAAACGTTGCCAATTCAAAATGATGTTACAGGTGACCAAACTTTGTTCCAAGATGATAACGGCAAAGCATATATAATATGCTCAAGTGCAAACGGACGTGCTTATCAATATGTAATTCCGCTTAGAGAATCAGACTTTTTGGATATAGACGAAGAAAATATCAAAATGCTTTTCTATGATGAAGACGGCAGTTACATAGATGAAAACGGCGAAGTGGATAAGAAAGACAAAACAGGTATAGAGGGTAATTGTATGTTTAAATATAACGGCAATTACTATTATACAGGCTCTGATTTATACGGCTGGAATTCGTCAAGAGTGTATGTAATGCAGTCTGACAGCATTTTGGGCGATTATAATAAAGATATGGGACTTCCATATATAATGAATAACACACGAGATAGTTTTGCTCACAATTCGCAAGCAGGCTTCTATACAACGATTCACGGAAGTGAAAACGATTTGATTATTTATTGCGGTGACAGATGGGGCGATTTTGCAGGTAACGGAATCGGATATAATCAATGGGTACCGCTATCATTTGATAAAGAAGGCAAACCGTACTTTAACAATCTTCATCAATGGAAGTTGGACGCTGAAAAAGGTACTTGGGAAGTCGGAGAGGGCAATAACTATATTTCCAATCCAGAATTTGAGGCGGACAGAAAAATAACAGCAACACCAACAGGTTGGAAAGTACGTGACAATGTCGGCAATTATTCTGTATCCAATGCGCGCGGAAAGGTTGATAGCGGTAATTTTGTAATACAGGAAACTGCACCGGAAGATTATATTTCAGATTTGTATCAAGAAATAACTGATTTACCTAACGGAACGTATACAATGACTGCGTGGGTAAAAAGCAGTGGCGGACAAAATGTATGTAATGTATACGCACAAAGCGGTGACGAAAAGAAAACATATTCCGTTAAAACAAATATTGATGATTGGAAAGAAATTGTTGTTGCAACAGCTATAAAAGTGACAGACGGAAAATGTACAGTAGGACTATATTCGGACGCTCACGCAAATGAATGGGTACAGATGGACAATGTGAGATTGGTTAAAAATATAGAATAGAAATGCAATTCGGAAATCAAGCTTAAAAACTAAGCTTGATTTCTTTTTTGAAAAAAATCAAGAAATATTGACAAAATCGGTTAGTTGTGCTAAACTAATTAAGGTTAGAGGATACTAACCTTAATTGTGATTTAAAGCAAAGGAGAGATATATTATGAGTACAGCGATTATAGTAGCAGTATTGATAGTTATAGCGGTTATAGCTATTAGAAGTTATGCTAAAAAACTGACTTCGGGGTGTTGCGGCGCTGAAATCGAACACGTTAAGAAAATTAAGGTTGAGGATAAAGATGTGTCACATTATCCGTACTGTGTTCAGATAGGCATAGACGGAATGACTTGCAATCACTGCAAAGCGAGAGTCGAAAATACACTTAACAGTGAGGACGGCGTATGGGCAGAAGTTGATTTAAGTCAAAATTTAGCAACGGTACATATGAAAAATAATTTATCTGAATTATTTTTGAGAAAACTTGTTTCAAGTGCCGGATATATTATGACTACATACAACGTACAATAATATTTACGTTAATATAAATAGCAGAAGATTAAATTCTTCTGCTATTTTTGTGCAAGACTAACTTTCTAATTTTATACATATGTGCTATAATAGTAGTAGTTAAAATATTTGGAGGAATGTATGTAATGAAAAAGAGTAAAGGCATATCAAATCAGATGGATATGCTGAATGGAAGTATTTTTGATAAAATTTTATTATTTGCACTTCCGTTGGCGATAAGCAGCATATTGCAGCAACTGTTTAATTCGGTTGATGTGGCTGTTGTCGGAAGGTTTGCGAGCAGTGAGGCTCTGGCGGCGGTTGGAAGTAACAGTTCGGTTATAAGCTTGCTGATAAATCTGTTTGTGGGAATTTCAGTCGGTGCGAATGTTGTCATAGCAAATTATATAGGGCAGGGGAAAACAGAAAAAATTCAAGATGCAGTTCATACTGTAATGATAGTTTCGCTTATAAGCGGTGTATTTCTGCTTGTGTTAGGATTGATGATTGCAAGACCTATTCTTGAAATTATGGGAACACCCGAAAATGTAATAGATTTAGCGGTATTGTATTTGCACATTTACTTTTTGGGAATGCCGTTTTTGATGATATATAATTTTGGAGCAGCTGTTTTAAGAAGTAAAGGTGATACAAAAAGACCTCTATATTGTCTGATTATATCGGGAGTAATAAATGCCTGTCTTAATTTGTTGTTTGTAATTGTATTCAAATTAAGCGTGGCGGGAGTGGCGATTGCAACGGTAATAGCTGACGGAGTGAGTGCGGTTCTTATAATATATTTTCTGATGAATGAAGAAGAAACAATCAGATTAAGGCTTAATAAATTAAAAATAAAGAAAAGCGAATTGATAAAAGTTATCAAAATAGGTGTACCGGCGGGATTGCAAGGAGTGGTGTTCTCTGTTTCAAATGTCTGTATACAGACTGCTATAAATAGTTTCGGCTCTGACGCAGTTGCCGGCTCTGCCACCGGATTGAATTTTGAATATTTTACATATTTTACAATTAGTGCATTTGCACAAGCGGCAGTAACATTTACAAGTCAAAATTACGGTGCAAGAAATTTTAAACGTTGTAAAAAGATATTCGTATACAGTATGATTTCAAGTGTGGTTATATGCGGATTGATGAGTGCTATATTTGTTGTGTGGCGTGACTTCTTCGCAGACATTTATACTACTGATAAAGCCGTTCTTGAATATGCGTCAATAAGAATGGTCCACGTATTGTTGTTTGAATGTTTGGCAAGCTCGTATGAAATAGGCGGTGCGGCATTGAGGGGATTGGGATATTCAATGACTCCGGCGGTGCTTACTGTATTGGGGTCGTGTGTGTTTAGATTAATATGGATATACACCGTATTCAATAAGTTCAGAAGTTTTGAAATGCTGATGAACGTGTATCCTGTTTCGTGGATTATAACAGGTATTGCGGTGTTAATTGCATATGCAATAGTGAGGAAAAAGTTGTTTAAAGAAACATAATAAAAATTAAAAAAAACAAATAGTATTTTTAAAATAAGGCAAAAAAATAACCGTTCATATCGAACGGTTATTTTTGTAACATCAATTACTTATTTTTCTTTGCTGCTTTTCTTTCTTGAGCAGCAGCTGCTTTAGCTTTCATATCTGATTCTTTCCATGAAGCCCAGAATGTGCTGGCAATAAAGATTGATGTGTATGCACCTGCAAGGATACCTACGATTAGAGGAAGAGCAAATTCCTTGATTGCAGATACACCAAGAATGTAAATAAGAACGATTGTAATTAGTGTTGTTATTGTTGAGTTGATTGTACGACCCATTGTTTCAAAAACACTTCTGTTAACCATTTCTGAAATAGTTTCATTCTTCTTACGTGACTTTGTGTTTTCACGAATTCTGTCAAAGATAACGATTGTATTATTGATAGAATAACCTACAACAGTAAGCATTGCCGCAATGAAGTTTGTATTAAGCGGAATGTTTGTTATAGCATAAATCGCAGCCATGATAAGTACGTTGATTGCAAGAGCTATAACAGCCATAATAGCACTTCTCCACTCGAAACGAATTGCAATGTAAATCAAGATACAGATTATAGCAAGCAATGTGTAAAGCAAAGCTTTTCTTTGAATTTCGTTACCGAAACTTGCTGATGCAGATGATACTGAAAGTAAATCATCATCTGAAAGATTATACTTATCTTTTAGTGCATTGAAAATTTCAGTCTTAACAGTTTCGTCAACAGGAGGAGTTTTGATTACTGCAACCTGAGGATTGTCACCTGTTTGAACTTTTGCTGATACAGTATCAACAGTTTTTTCTTGGATTAAGTCAGCGACTTCTTTATTGTTGAAATCAGTGTGCATATTAATTTGCATTCTGATACCGCCCATAAATTCAACGTCGAAGTTAAATCCGCCGTGTACGATATATAGAACAATACCGGCAATAACAATTAGTGCGGGGATAAGCACGAATTTCCATCTGTTTTTAGTCAAATCTTTCATTATTCTTCCGCACCTCCTTTTTTTGCTTTTGCGTTATAGAATAGACTTCTGTTTTCGATACCGATACCTACAAGTTGCTTTAGAAGGAACTTTGTGATAACGATAGCAGTAAACATACTCAAAATAACGCCGATTCCAAGTGTAGTAGCAAAACCGGTAACTGCACCGATACCTGAGATGTAAAGAACTACACAAGAAATGATTGTTGTAATGTTAGAGTCAAGGATTGCTGAGAATGCCTTATCAAAACCTGCCGAAACAGACGCTCTGATAGTTTTACCAACTTTTAATTCTTCCTTCATTCTTTCAAATATGATACAGTCAGCGTCGACCGCCATACCGATTGAAAGAACGATACCGGCAATACCTGAAAGACTTAGGTTAACATGGAATATACCCATTGCCAAACCGATAAGTCCGACATATATTAACAATGAAATATCTGCGATAAGACCAGGAATTCTGTACATAATAACCATAAAGATCATTATAAGGATGATACCGATTGCAGCAGCCAAAAGGCTTGTAGGAAGTGCATTTGCACCAAGTTCGGCACCTACTGTTTCCTGAGAAATAACTTTCATATCAAACGGAAGTTGACCAGACTTAATCTTGTTAGCAAGGTCTTGTGCGGTTTCAGGAGTGAAATCACCTGAAATTATACATGAGTCAGAATTGATTTCTTCTGAAACTCTCGGAGAAGAAATATCTTTTCCGTCCATTTGAATTGAAATGTAGTTTTTGCCTTCACTTGATCTTGCGGCAGCAGCCTTAGTTGCGTCGGCAAACTTTTGCTTTGCTTCAGCATTAAATTCAACCTGAACGTAAGATTGAGCCGAACCTGTCTGTGAAGTCTTACCGTATTGGTAAGAAGCGTTCTTGATGTCTGTAGCACCGTCAAGAATTACGTTGCCGTCAGCATCGTTAAATGTAAGTTTTGCTGTATCGCCAAGTAGGCTTGCAGCTTGGTCTGTTTCAAATACTGAAGGTATTTCAACAGTAATTTTTCCGCCTTCGCCTTGAGATATACGTGCTTCTGTATATCCCGCATTAGTCATACGAGTTTGGAAAATTGATTCGACAACCTGCATTTGGTCGTCGGTCGGAGCGTCTGAATCAGCTTGGAAAGTTATAACTGAACCTCCGGCTAAGTCGATGCCCTTTTTGATACCTGTTTCGCCGAACATACCGCCATATGAAAAACCAGCTATGTTAAAACCTATAAAGGCTACATAGTTAAGCAAAATGGCACATACAACAACGAAACAAAGAGTGATAATGCTCTTCTTTTTCATTTGCGTATCCATTCCTTTCTTTGTTGGGTTCTATTTGCTCATTAAAACCCATTATAAAATAGCATAAAGTTATTATATCGCTATACAACCTTTTCGTCAATAAAAATTATATTACTATAATGTAACAAAAAGGTTACAATTAGATTAATCATAGGTATAAAATACTTGCGTATATTACATATTTGTTATAGAATGATTATAAGTAAAGAATTGTTTGGAATTAAATTGACAAAAATAGGAGAGAGAAATGGACAGAAAAGAAAAGATACTTTCATATATGTGTTCAAAAGAATATATTCCGCTTAAATTTGCCGAATTGATGATTGTACTTGACGTACCGGCGGAAGATGAGGAAGAACTTCGCGATATATTAACCGAACTTTGTATTGAGGGTAAAATATATATGACTAAAAAAGGCAGATATATGAGCGTTGAGGGAGAAAACTCAACGGTAGTAGGTAAACTTGTCTGTAATGCAAAAGGATTTTTCGGTTTTGTAATATGTGACAACGAAAACGAAAGTGACATATTTATTTCCGGTGACGATATGGGTGACGCTATAAACGGCGACAGAGTTATCGTTCATATTGACGATAACGACAATGCAAAAGGTCACCGACAAGGTCATATAACCAAGGTGCTTGAACGCGGAAACAAGGTTATTGTCGGTGTTATATATAAGGAAAAAGATCGATATTTTTATGTGCGTCCCGATAACAGAAAAATATATTCAAAAATTATTATAGCTCAATCGGACGCAATGACGGCTCAAATGGGTGACAGAGTTGCCGTACAGATTACAAGATACAGTGACAAGAAAAAGATTTTCGGTGAAGTTATAAGTGTTCTCGGACAACAGGATTCGCTTAAAAGTTGCATTGAGGGTATTATATTAGGAAATGATATTAAGCAGGAATTTGATAAAGAAACATTAAATGAGGCTGATAAAATCCCTCAAACAGTGACGGAAAGCCAATTTGCAGGCAGAGAAGATTTAAGAGATATGATTATTTTCACCATTGACGGTGATGACGCCAGAGATTTTGATGACGCCGTATCTCTTACGTTAAAGGACAACGGAAACTATTATCTCGGTGTGCATATAGCCGATGTTTCAGAATATGTAAAAGAGGGTACAGCACTTGAAAATGAGGCATACAAGCGTGGTACAAGCGTGTATTTGGCAGACAGAGTTATTCCTATGCTGCCGACAAGTCTTTCAAACGGCATCTGCAGTCTTAATCCGCAAGTGGACAGATTGACTTTGTCTGTATTTATGGAAATTACGGGTGACGGAAATGTTGTGAGCCACAAGCTTTGTAAATCGGTTATTTGCTCAAAAGAACGAATGACATATAATAATGTAAATAAAATGCTTGAAGACGGTGACGAAGAACTTTGTGAGAGATACAAGCATATTTTGCCGACATTGAAACTAATGGAGGACTTGGCACAAATATTAAAGAATAAACGTACTTTAAGAGGTGCGATACAGTTCGATTTTCCTGAAAGTCATATAGTTGTGAATGAAAACGGAGAGCCGATTGAAATAGAAAAAGAAGTACGCGGTACTTCAAACAAAATGATAGAAGAATTTATGCTTTCGGCAAATGAAACAATCGCCGAATATGCTTTTTGGTCTGAAATACCGTTTGTATACAGAAACCATGAGGCACCGACACTTGAAAAGATAATGACTTTTAATGAATTTATACTTCATTTCGGATTGTCGTTTAAGGGTAAGATTGACAGAGATACACCTATTCATCCAAAGGCTCTGCAACAAATACTCGATACAGTAAAAGATACACCGCAGGAGCGTATTGTTGCGTCAACAATGCTGCATTCACTTATGAAAGCAAAGTACAGTGAAGAAAATCTCGGTCATTTCGGACTTGCGGCAAAATATTACTGTCATTTTACTTCGCCGATAAGACGTTATCCCGATTTGGCAATACACAGAATATTAAAAGATTTTCTTGACGGCAAGGTTACGGGAAACAGAATTTCATATCTTGCAGGTTACGTTTCGGCGGCAAGCAAACATTCAAGCGATTGTGAAGTAAATGCGGAAACGGCCGAACGTGACGTTGACGATTTGATGAAAACGGCTTATATGTCATCATTTATCGGACAAACCTTTGAGGGTGTGGTTGCAAATGTGACTAATTTCGGTATGTTTGTAGAACTTGAAAATTCGGTTGAGGGTTTAATAAGAGTTGAAAATATGACCGATGATTATTATGAGTATGACGAAAAGGTAAATACGCTTACCGGCAGAAGAAAACAGAAGTCGTATACTACCGGTGATGTGGTAAATATAGTTGTTGCGAGAACTGATATTCTTTCAAGACAGATTGACTTTGTTTTAGCTAAAGACGCGGACCGTAAGTTACTTAAAAAGTTCGCAAAACCGATAGAAATTCCTAAATCGGAAAAACACGGTAAGAAGTCAAAAAGGAAAAAGAGTTTTAAGAAATACAATAAGAAGAAAAAGTAGGTTTACAAATGGAGAAATTTGAAATTATAATAACAACATTGTTCGGACTTGAATCGCTTGTCGCAAGAGAAGTACGTCGTCTTGGCTATGAAACAACTTCAGTTGAGGACGGCAGAGTTACGTTTATGGGTGATAATGAGGCTGTTTGCAGAGCAAATATGTGGATAAGAACAGGAGAGAGAGTGCTTATAAAAACTGCCGAATTTACTGCGGTCACGTTTGACGAATTGTTTGAAAAGACAAAAGCTGTCGATTGGAGTAAATGGATTGGCAAAAATGACGCTTTTCCTGTGAAAGGATATTCCTTAAAGTCAACTCTTGCAAGCGTAAGGGATTGTCAGGCAATTATAAAGAAAGCAACTGCTGAAAGTCTTTCAAATAAATACGGCATAGAATGGTTGCCGGAGGACGGCGCAAATTATCAAATACAGTTTTCAATTTTTAAAGATAAAGTTACACTTATGATAGATACGTCTGGCGAGGGACTTCACAAACGCGGTTACAGACAACATTCAAATGTTGCACCGCTAAAAGAAACACTTGCCGCCGCAATGGTTGAACTGAGTCATTGGAAATTTGAATATCCGCTATGTGATCCGTTTTGCGGCAGCGGTACAATTCCTATTGAAGCCGCAATGATAAAAAGAAACATTGCTCCGGGAATAAACCGAGAATTTGCGGCACAAAATTTTGCGTGGATAGATGAAGAGTTGTGGGTTAAGTCCGTTGAAGAAGCTAAAAGCTTGGAAAGAAATGTGCCGCTTGAAATTTATGCGTATGATATAGAAAACGAATATGTTGAATTGACAAATGAAAATGCCCTAATCGCAGGTGTGGGTGACTTTGTTAAAGCGGAAAAAGGTGACGCACGAAAAATTCACTTCGATATGCCGTATGGTACAATTATTTGTAATCCGCCTTACGGTGAAAGAATAGGTGAAATTAAAGAATGTGAAAAACTGTATAAGGAAATAGGCAAAAGCTTTAATGCACTTGATAAGTGGTCGTATTATATTATCGCGTCAAACGAAAACTTTGAATCGCTGTTCGGAAAAAAGGCAAATAAAAAGCGTAAATTGTATAACGGTATGATTAAGTGCAATCTATATCAATTCTTCGGAGAGCGTCCGCCTAAAACCAACAAGTAAATTTATACCGATTGAAAATTTCAATCGGTATTTTTTATAATGTCACTATTTGCAAACTTTTCTCTATAATTTGCAATTCAAAACTTCTTTATAAAATTGTATAATTTAATTAATAAAAAAGTAATTGTGCGAAAGGAGTATAACTATGAAGTGCAAAAAAGTTATAAGTCTAATTACAACATTGGCAATGTGTATATCAATGTTTTCTGCTTTTTCTGTAACGTCATTTGCAGAAAATGATAATACATATTCGTGTGATTTTACATCACTTGTCAAAGATAATGCAGACACAACATACGGAACGGCTGATGATATATACGATATTGACGATTATACAAAAGCAGTTTTAACGTATGCAGGAACATATGTATCGGCAGACGGAAAGGTTTACTTAAAGAGCAGTAAGGTTACAAATGCCAATTCGTCATACAGCAATGGAAGTTATGTATCATTTACTGCACCGTCAGACGGAAAAGCAACGTTTGAGGGAAAGGATATAGGTGTATATATAGATAACACATATAAGGGTTATTCAAATGGTAATTATGATATGAAAGCAGGAGAAACAATGTATTTGGGTTACAGAAAAGGAACTTCGTATCTACAAAATATTACATTCACACCAACTGAAACTCCCGAAGAAACTGTAACACCAACAGAAAATCCGATACAAACATCAAATCAACAGTCAACACCTAAAGCAGATGTTGAGAGAGAAGTCTTATATGAGGAGAATTTTGAAAACTGTACGGTCGGAGATAAAGCGTCGGGTAACAGTACAAGCGTTGACGGTTGGAAATCACCTGCCGGAACAGCAGAATTAAAAAGTGACAGCAATCAAACAATAAACAAATATCTTGCAGTTACTTCAGGTAAAAGCGGTACTGCACGTTCAACATACAAAGGCATAACTGAAATTAAGGATAATTTTGTCCTTGAGGCAGATATAAAGACAACAAATTATAAAACGAATGTTTCTAATTTTGAAGTTCTTGAAAAAACAGGTTCACTATATATGAATCACGGTTGTTACAGTAATGCAAAGTATGCATTTAAAATGAACAGACCGGCAGACTTAAATAAATTTGTTATAAATAACAGTGTATCGGACAGCGGACTTTCGCTTGACAGATATGCCCAACCGACTGTTTTGACAAAAGAAATACCTGATGATTGGATTCATGTAAAAGTGATAGGCGATTTTACAAATAAAACGGCTACGGCATACATAACGTCACTTGACGGAAATACGGTATTTTATCGCGGAAGAACAAATATGTCAGATGATATAACATCATTTAGCTGTCTTGCACTATTGGCACCGTCAAGCGGAGTTGATACTTGCATTGACAATATCAAAATTTCAAAAGCACTTGATTCGGATTTAAGCGAAGTATTCCATACAGTAAAAATAAATAACAGTATTGATGAATTTTCACAGTATGTCTATGACGGTGAAAGTGTTGCAAACATACCGGATATGTCGGCATACGGTAAGTATTTTGAGGGCTGGAGTATTGACGGTCAACTATTAAGCTCTGACGATTTAAACAAATATCAAATTACAAAAGATACAACAATCACAGCACAAATATCACAAGATTATATTGAAAATATTGCAACGGTAGAATTCAATTCATTCCCGACAGACAATATGCTTGTTATGGGATCTGATTCCGATACATATGCTGACAATGAAATTTCATTGAAGATTGTCGGTGAAAGAGGAACAAGCATAGTAACAAACCCTGATTCAAGGGTAAAAGATTATAAAATTGATTGGCAGTTTGACGGTTTCAGAACACTTGGCGGCAAGCCGACAGGTGAAAGCGGAACATTCCCGGGAACACAGGTGTATTGTGACAGTTACGGAAGTGTAACGGTAAACAGTGCAAATCAAAGTTCAGTCAATTTTAAACTAAAGAATACATCGGCTAACTATTATGGCATGGTAACTGCCACAGTTACATATAACGGCAAGACAGCTAAAGTGTCACGCCCGTTGGTACTGTTAGCTGATACAGAGGCTAATTCTGATGTATACTTGCCAAAAGCCGGTTATCCCACAGATTACAACAATTACGAAAACGGTTTAGTCGGATATACAACATCGCAAAATGATATTTTAACAGGTGGTTGGTCAACAGACGGCTCTGATAAGAGTAATGTTGTTTTGAAATCAGATAACGGCGGTAAATATTTGAGTCTGTCTCGTGAACTTACAGGAAACTCATCATATATTAACAATAATGTAGGGCAGATTACATCACAAACTAATTTTGAACAAGATGTGCGTTTCGGCATAGACGGAACTGTCGGTTATATAGGCGGAAACGTGACAGAAAGCACATCAGTTGGCTTTGAATTGTCTTTTACAGATTCAAAATTCAGCTTGAACGGTACAGAAATCGGAACAGGTGAAAAGAATAAGTGGTATCACATAGTTGTAACAGCCGATCCGACAGTAAAGAAATGTATAGCAAAGATATATAACTTGGATTCAAACGGCGATTATAACGGCAAAACTCCGTTAATGCAATCTGAATTGACAAACTTTAATGCAAATTATACAACAGGCAAGTACTATAGAATTACATTATCAAAAGATAAATCGAGTTCTATAGATATAAATAATGTTAAAATTCAATCGGCACAGGTTGACACAGATTCATTTAAAATAAACGGGCAGGATACGGTTAATATTCCTGCAAGCGACAGTGTAAAAGTTCCTATGACAGTATCTGCAAATATGACAGACGGTAATATTGCATTCGGTACAGCTGAATGGAAGATTGACGATGAATTTGCAGAGGGTGTTTCTGTTGAAACGGATAGCAACGATTCACATTCGGCAGATCTTGTCGTAAGCTCAACGGCATCTGCCGGCGACGTACCTGTTAAAGTGACATTAGGCGGAAAGTCTGTAACAAAGACAGTAAAACTAATCGGTAAAAATGACAGTATTGCGTTTGTAAAATCACCTGTCGGTGCACAAATACCGAGCAGTAACAAATATGAGGCAGTTGTTAAAAGCGGAAATGCGGAAGTATTGACAGACAAGACTGTAACATACAAACTATACAATTCAGATAACACAACAGAATATACAGGCAATGATATAAAAATCGCAAGTGACGGTACATTAACAGTATCATCATCTGCAAAGCCGACAGATATCTATGTTAGAGCAATCTCAACCGATTCAAATGGTAAAACACTTGAAAAATCGGTTAAGGTAAACGTATATAATCTAAAATTCAATTTCACAACAAGTGCAAAAGACGGTTATACATCAGTAACTTCTTCAACCGAATATAAGGAAAGCCGCGGATTTGGTATAGACGGAACTTGTGCAGACGGTGAAAGCTATATGAGCGGTCAGAATTTTGGTTTTAAACTTAACTTGACAGCGGGTGAAGTATATGAAATTAAGGCAGTTTATGAGGGCACAATTAAGTGTGAAAGAGTAAATTCGTCACTTACAGGCTTTGAAAGAACTAAAAAGACATTAGAAAGTGATACATATAAAACGGCGGTATTCGGTGACGGTGTGCTCGATATTACATTCTCGGGTGACGGTAAGCTATCATCATTAACAGTTGAAAAAGTAGAACGCACAGCAAACAGTAAGCCTGCATGGTGGACAATAGGCGATTCTACGGTACAGCAAAACGGAAGTTGGGCTTATACGCTTAATAATACATTGTCTGATTATCCGAAACTATCAAATATTATAAGTGCATTTTATAACAGCGGTCAAGCAGGACGTCAGCACCGTTCATATTATACAGAAGGTTTACTTAACAATGTCTTATGCGGTATTAAACCGGGTGACGTTGTTTCAATAAGCGGTATGGGAACAAATGATACATCTTCGACAAAAGATGAATTTAAAGAGTATAATAACATTTATATAGACGCTATCAAAGCAATGGACGCAAAGGTAATATTGGGCAGTTACACACCGACAGGTAATTACGGCTCAACCCAAGACAAGGTTTATGACGCAGATAATGTATTGTTCAAAGGTATGAGAACAAACAGTTATGATACCGCAATCAGAGAAGTATATAACGAAAGAGCGAACGATACAAATATTATAGGCTTTGTCGATATTGGAAAAATTGCAGATAACGTTATGACAAATGATGTACGAACAGTATATAATACTGCAATTCAAAGCGGAAAAACCGAAATTGAGGCAAGAGCAAAAGCACAGGAAAGAGCCACGGCACTTATGAGTATGTGGAAGGACTATAATCATTATTATACAGATTTCTCAAACTATATCTTACCGCAAATAACAACTCGTGTGGCACAACTTGTGACAGGTGAAAAACAAGACGATATACCTCAAGTTATAAATCTTGAAAAGGCTGAAACGGAAAGTTTAAAAATTACAGGTACATCAATAAAGAACGGTTCAATTTTAGTTGGTATTGATAAAGGTTTTGAGGGCGTTGCAATCTGTGCGCTATACGATAAAGACGGACTTTTAAAGCAGATTGTTACCGAAACAGACAACACAGCCGAAAAAACTTTGACACTTAAAATGCCTAAAACTAAAGACGGATATGCAGTAAAAGTGATGAATTGGGACAGTTTGGATAAGATGAACCCAATCGGAAAAACACATTCGATAAAAGTAAGCGATATAGAAGATTTATCAGACGAAGATACTTCATCAGAAGAAATAACATCATCAGACGAATATATAGACATATCAGAGCTTACTTCGTATAATAGCAATACATACAGAGTTTATAACAGTGACGGAACATACGAAAGTGTCAAGGCAGAAAACGGAAAAGTTCATAATACATCAAAATCAGAAGTGACGGTAGTGCCGGAGTATAAATTTGAATTTACCAATACTTCTTCATCAAAAGATGAATATATAAACGGATATGTAAAAGTCAATGCAAATTCTTATACAGAAGAAAAAGGTTATGGACTTGGAAACGGTGATTATCATATTAACGAAAACGGTTGCTTGCCGACAGGTGACAATACTATAAAAATAGATGTACCTGACGGTTTTTATGACATTACTGTATACAGAAAAGGCGGAGCGAGAGCAGATGTTTATAATAACGGTGTTCAGATTATAAATAATACTACATCATCGGGTTCACAAAACCGTCCGTCAGGATACGGTGTAATGTATGCACCAAGAATGGGAGTTACAGGCGGTCAGATAAATCTTACAATCGGTAATACTTCGGGCGGAAACGAGAGAGTTGCGTCGGTTGAAGTTGTCAGAGTACCCAAAAAGTATAAAAAGCAAGTTGTTTGGATAGCGGGTGACAGTGAATCTGCAAATTACTATCCGCAAAATGCAGACGGTGACGACTTGGATAACAATAAAGTTATGATGACAGGCTTCGGTATGCAGCTTGAAAAGTTCCTTTCACCTACAAAATATGCGGTTGCAAACTTCGGTCAGCCGAGTGCTACTGTTAAGACTTGGTATAACGAATGTTTTGAATCGGTTAAAAAGTTAATTCAAAAAGATGATGTTTTGATTATTGACTTCGGTATTAATGATTCGGTAAGTTCATCAAATAAGATTACTGTTGATGAAATGAAACAGTATATGAGTGAAATGGCGGCTATGGCGAAAGAAAAAGACGCAGTACCTGTTCTTGTAAGCCCTGTTTACAACAGTAAATATCAGCACAAAACATATTTCACATACAGCACTTCAACAAAGATTAATGCTATAACTGAATTTGCCGAAAGTATCGGTGTGGAGTGCATAGACCTTAATAAATACACTCAATTATATGTAAATCAAGCCAAAACAGATACAAACGATACAAATTGGGCGGTTAATAATTATCAGGTAGGCGATAACCTACACTTGACACAACATTCCGCTTTGCTTGCGTCATCATTTATTGCGGCAGAATTAAAGAGTATGGGATATGAAACAACCGATTATTCATATACATATAAAGATTTGTCGAGTCTTTCTGCCGACAATGACAGTAAGGTTATCAGAGGTGAAGAAAGCGGAATGACAAGAGTTTATTCCGTTGCAGAGGCTGAAAAGTTTATAAAAGCCAATATAGAATCTTTACCGATAATCGAAAAGAAGTGGGACTTCTCAGAAAATACAACGGCGACAGAGGGTGAAAATGTACCGGTTGTGTCAGGCTCTGCAGCTTGGAACGAAACGAATCAGAATATTAAATTTAATGCAAATGTAACTGCACCGGGTACTTTGTCATTGAAATTAAACCCTGCAATAGGTAATAAGGCAAATGTTAATTTTGATTTGTATGTCGGTGCACTGGGCGGACAGACGTTTACATACACGATTAATGACAGTGAGGGTACAAATCTTGTAAATTGCTCATTTAACGTATATAACGGTACAGGAAGTATGGTTATCGGCAGCGAAGAAATTGCTGTTGACAGTGATGTTACATCAGCGGTATCAAAGGTAAGCGGTGACGGTATGTCATCGTCAGTAACGCAAGTGTCAAATGAGATTAATTTTGCAACTAATACAGTTACTGTAAACATAGGCTCGAAATCATTTACCGGCAAGCTCACAGGAGCAGAAACAGGATTGATTTCGGATATATCGTTTAAGTCGGAGCGTTCAAAGAAAGCTGACAGAAGTATATATCTTGACAATCTTGTAGTAAGAGAATATGAAGCCGATTCATCGGATACAGACGAAACTGCGTTTCCTAAGTTTAAAAGCGGAACATATACAAAAGACGGAAGTACAATGAAATACAGATATTATCTTCCTGAAAATTATGACAGTTCAGTATCGTATCCGGTAGTAATGTTCTTGCACGGCGAAACAAGAAAGGGCAACGATAATGAAAAGCAGTTGTATAACGCACAAGATTTATTTGATAAGGTTATAGAACAGGAAAGCACAAATCCTTGTATTCTTGTTGCACCGCAATGCAGTGCGGATAGTAATTGGACTGATTTGTCGGATATGATTGACGGAGTTGTAAATGATATTCAAAATCAGTATAGGGTAAACAGTGAGAAAATATATATTGCAGGTTATTCAGAGGGTACAGAGGGCTGTTATAAGGTTATCTCTGATAATCCCGATAAGTATGCAGGAATAATTGCAATAGCAGGAAAAGGCGATGCAACGTCGGCGCAGGCAATAGCAAAAAATAATACAGGCGTAATGATTTTTGCGGGCAGCGAGGACGATACGGAAATTAATGATTCTTCAAAGGCAATATATAAAGCACTTGTCGAAAACGGTGCGACGAATGTTGAATATAAAGAAATTTACGGTGAAGGTCATAATATTCTGAAGTCAGCTGCGAATACATCAGGCCTGCTTGATTGGTTGTTTGCAAAGAATTTAACAGACAATAAGACTAAAAATACAAAAACTGTTGACTTGGCTATATTTATGGGGCAGTCAAATATGGCAGGACGTGGTGAATACGCTGACGCGACAGAATGCCCGATAGGCGCAGGATATGAATTCAGAAGTGTATCAAATGCAGATATGTTATTCAGTGTATCAGAACCTTTTGGCAAGAGTGAAAACAACGATTCTATAAATGACAACGGAAGTAACGGTGTAGACAGAAGAAGTGGGGATATGGTTTCATCACTTATGAACAGCTATTATGCCCAAACAGGTGTTCCGATTGTAGGAGTCCAAGCATCAAGAGGCGGTACAAATATAGGATATTGGAATACTGCGGCACAAAAGAATGAGGCACAGTCGCGACTTACCGCCGCTAAAACCTATCTTGAAGATAACGGTTATACTGTAAATCATATCTTTATGGTTTGGTGTCAAGGCGAAGCAGACGCGGATAAAATTTATTCGGGAAGTCAGTCGGCAGCGTCATATAAGTCACAGACGCTTAATGTGTTTGAGTATATGAAAACAGTGGGCGTTACAGATATGTTCATAGTTCAAACAGGTCACTATAACGGTGACGACGATACAGACGGCAAACATGATGAGGCATATGTCACAGTACACGATGCACAAGCAGAACTTGCAAGTGAGAATGATAATGTTTATACAGTAGGTTCATTCCTTGAATTTAAGGAAAATATGAAAGACAATTATCATTTTCACCAAATCGCATATAATACAGTTGGCATAGCGGCAGGTAAAGCAATAGCAGAGGTATACAATAACTAAAAGAGTATTCTTTTAGTTTTGTGTAAATACAAAATGATATAGAAAATTTTATTTAAGCGGACGGAATTAAATTCCGTCCGCTTTTGCGTTATCAAAAAATCGGAAAGTCAATAGCGGATTCTATCAGCAAAGAAGAACTCCAACTGAGAATGAAGCTCATATCCAATCACGACGGCGACTAATCCATTTTTCATGACGTCCATTATTGCAAGGTACAGCATTTTAAACAAACCTAAATATTTCAGGCATCCCCAAGCGGTTTGTGCACTTATCTGCACAACTAACACGATAGAAAAATTTAAAATAATACACTTTTTAAAATTTTACATCTTCTTTTCGATTTTTTCCATTGAAGATATTAATGATTTTAGTTAAAATAAAGTCAACAAATAAACAAAGAAAGGAATGAGAGAGATGTCTGAATACATTCTTGAGCTAAAAGGAATAACGAAAATATTCCCCGGAGTAAAGGCTCTTGATAATGTTCACTTTCAGTTAAAACAAGGTGAAATACATGCTCTTATGGGTGAAAACGGTGCAGGAAAATCAACATTCATAAAAGTTATCACCGGAGTACATCAAGCTGAAGAAGGTGAAATATTCATAAACGGCGAAAAAGTAGAAATAAAAAATCCTAAAGATGCACAAAAATTAAGTATTGCCGCTATTTATCAGCACGGTACGGCATATCAACATTTAAGTGTAACGGAAAACATTTTCATAGGACACGAGAAAATGACAAAGTTCCATACAATTGATTGGAAACAAATGCACAAGGATGCAAAAGCGCTTTTGGAGAGATTGGGAAGTGACATTGACCCACATTCAAGTATGGGTAATCTTACAGTTGCGGAACAACAGATAGTCGAAATTGCAAAAGCCATTTCTACAAATGCAAAAATAATCATAATGGACGAGCCTACGGCGGCTCTTTCAAAAAGAGAATGTGAGGAATTATACAGAATTACAGAACAACTTAGAGATGAAGGCTGTTCAATAATATTTATCTCGCATCGTTTTGAAGATATGTACAGACTTGCTACAAGAGTAACCGTATTTCGTGACTCACAGTACATAGGTACATGGAATGTAGATGAAATTTCAAATGAAGTATTGATTTCAAAAATGGTCGGACGTGAAATTTCTCAAATTTATCCTAAGCAAGAAGTTGAAAGAGGAGAAGAAATTTTCAGAGTTGAGGGATTATCAAAGACAGGGTACTACAAAGATGTTTCTTTTTCACTTCACAAGGGCGAAATCCTTGCTATGACAGGACTTGTTGGTGCAGGACGAACAGAAGTATGTCAAGGTATTATGGGTATTGAAAGACCCGATAAAGGAAAGGTCATTTTGGAAGGAAAAACACTTTCAATAAGACATCCGTCAGACGCTATGAAAGCAGGTATCGGATATTTGCCTGAGGACAGACAAAAACAAGGTCTGATTCTTGATTGGGGATTGGGACAAAACGTAACATTATCAACACTTGAAAAATTTACTAAGTTCACTGTTATAAACAGAAAAGCAGAACGTGAACGTTCAAAAGAACTTTTGGAAAAAGTTAAAACAAAGGCTCTTTCTGTATTTGATAAGGCGTCAAGTTTGTCAGGTGGTAATCAACAAAAGGTTATCGTAGCAAAGGTTTTAAATTCCGATTTGAAAGTAGTTATCCTTGACGAACCGACAAAGGGTGTCGATGTAGGTGCAAAAGCACAGATATATGAAATTATGTCAGAATTGGCGGCACAAGGTTTCGGAGTAATAATGATTTCTTCGGAAATGCCGGAAGTATTGGGTATGGCAGATACAATCCTTGTTATGAAAGAGGGCAGAGTATCTAAGATTTTTGCAGATGCAACAGGCGTTACTCAAGAACAAATTCTTGAGGCCGCAATGAATATGTAGGAGGTGTAATTTAATTATGAAGTTAAAAAAATTCTTTTCATCGAATATTCGTGAAATCAGCTTAATTATTGTAATGATTGCACTTTCTGTATTTATTGAAATAAGAAGTGGAGGAAACTTCTTCACACTTGAAAACATTTCCGATATGTTCACAGAAACGGCAGTTCTTGCAATTACGGCGGTAGGCATGATGATGGTAATTATCACAAGCGGTATCGACCTTTCAATCGGCTCGATAATGGCGTTGGGTGCAATGGTCGGCGGAACGATACTTAAAAATAATCAAGCAGTTCCCGGAGTGGTAATAATTTTAGTATCGATAGCAGTCGGTATCGTATGTGGTTTCATAAACGGTACATTGGTTGCTAAACTGAAAATATTACCTATTATCGCAACACTCGGTATGATGAATATATATCGCGGACTTACATATTTAGTTGCTAACGGAAGTTGGGTAAAACAACAGGAAATGGGTACAAAGTTTCTGTCAATCGCGACAGGAAAGTTTCTTGGTATAAATAATCTTATAGTTGTAGCAATAGTTGTTTATATAATTGCCGCATTCTTCCTAAATAAAACCCGTACGGGCAGAAAGATTTATGCGGTAGGAAACAGTGAAGAAAGTGCAAGAGTTTCGGGTATCAAAACAGATCGAACATTAATTATGGTTTATACTATATTAGGTGCGGTAGCCGGCTTAGGCGGTATACTTTATGTTTGTAAATACGGAGTTGCTCAAGGTGAAACCTGTACCGGATATGAAATGAATGTAATCGCAGCTTGCGTACTTGGCGGTGTAAGCATTAATGGCGGTACAGGCAGAGTACAAGGCGTATTGTTGGGTGCTGTATTACTTGGTATTCTTAACAACGCAATGCCGCTTATCCATGTATCTTCATTCTGGCAAGAGGCAATTCGCGGTTTGATTATACTTCTTTCAATTATAGCAAACTCGTTAATTCAAAGAAACGTTGAAATGAAAGCATTGAGAAGGAGGAATATCTGATGGCTAAAGAGTATGTAAAACAGGCTGTAAGCAGTGACGGTACAAGAACAATATCAGCCCAAAGAGGATTTTCTTGGCAGAGATTTCTTTTTCAATGGGAGTGGATGCTTGTATTAATGCTTATATTGGTAAATGTATTTAATATATCCGCGTCACCGTATTATGCACACGCAAAATCAATTTTAAATGCAACCCGTGACTTCTTGGATAAAGCAATAGTAGTATTTCCGATGGCATTTGTATTAATGCTCGGTGAAATCGACATCAGTGTTGCATCAATTATGGCTCTTTCAGCAACAATTATGGGTGTTGCGTTTGACGCAGGAGTTCCGATGATTGAAGCAATCGGTCTTGCACTTGTCACAGGCACTGTATGTGGTTTGATTAACGGAATCATCCTTGTAAAATTCCCTGAATTGTCAAGTATGATTGTAACGCTTGCAACACAGATAATATTCAGAGGAATAGCACAGATTATTTTGGAAACCAATTCGGTGGGAGGATTCCCAAATTGGTTTACACAAATTGCAGCCGGTAAAATCGGTGGAATGGTTCCATACGCATTAATATTTGTAGTAGTTGAGGCTTTGTTCTTTGCTTATCTTCTTCACTACACAAAATTCGGCAGAAGATGTTACGCAATGGGTAATTCAACAACGGTTGCAAAATTCTCGGGTGTAAAAACAGATAAGATTAAAATTATTGTTTATACAATGACAGGTTTATTATCAGCAATTGCAGCAATTTACCTTGCATCAAAGATGTCAAGTGTACGTCCTGACGTTGCAAAGGGATATGAACTTGATATTATAGCAATGGCTGTACTTGGCGGAGTATCAACTTCGGGCGGTAAAGGAAGAATACTTGGTGCAACACTTGCTATTATGGTAATCGGTTATCTAAGATATGGTCTTGGTCTAATCAACGCATCAAGCCAGATTATTATGATAGTTGTAGGTTTACTATTGATAATTGCAGTTGCAATTCCAAGTTTCAGAGATAGTATCGGTAATATGAATTGGTTCAAAAAACTTAAAGCAATGGCGACAAAGTCGCAAAAATAACTTAGTATCAATCGGAGTAGGAAACTCCGAAAAATAAAGGAAAACTTTAAAATAAGAAAGGTAGGTTTTAAACATGAAAGCAAGAAAACTATTGGCATTAGGTCTAACGGCAATAATCGGAGCAACTATGATGGCAGGTTGCGGAGGTGGTGGCGGAAGCACAACATCTCAAAGTTCAGATGGCTCATCGGCAAGCGGTACATACGCATTTGTGGCGAAAGACGTACAAAATCCTTATATGCAGAAAGTATATGACGGTTTTGAAAAGGCTTGTAAAGAAATCGGAGCAGAACCTCTTTACAAAGGTCCTGAAGCGGCTACACCGGAAAAGCAGATTGAAATTATCAATCAGCTTGTAGCACAAAACGTTGCGGGTATCGCTATTGCAGCTAACGATGCAGACGCATTGCAACCTGCATTGACAGAAGCTATGGACGCAGGTATTAAGGTCATTTCGCTTGACAGTGCTGTAAATAAAGATTCAAGACAAACTCATATTCAACAAGCCGATCCTGAAAAAATCGGCAGAGGACTAATTCAAGCGGCTTATGAAATGGTAGACGGTAACGGCGGTATCGCTGTATTGTCTGCAACAGCACAAGCTACAAACCAAAATCTATGGATTGAATGGATGAAGAAAGAATTGGAAGAAAATCCTGAAAAGTATGCAAATACACCACTTATAAAAGTTGCATACGGTGACGATGACCCAACAAAGTCAACATCAGAAACACAAGCACTTTTGACAGATTCATCTATTAAAGTTATCATTGCTCCGACAACTGTAGGTATGCTTGCCGCAGGTAAGGTATTGCAAGATAAACAGTCAGATGTAAAACTAACAGGTCTTGGCTTGCCTTCGGAAATGGCTCCGTTTATCGAAGATGGCACTTGCCCTTGGATGTATCTATGGAATCCTGTTGATATAGGTTATTTGTCAGGTTACACAATGGATGCACTTGTAAAAGGCACAATTACAGGTGATGTAGGCGGTTCATTTAATGCCGGTGACCTTGGTGAAAAGAAGATTACAGAAGCTGCAGATGGTGGTACAGAAGTAATGCTTGGTGATCCATTCAAATTTGATACAGAAAACATTGCTGAGTGGAAAGAAGTTTATTGATTTTAGTTAATTACTGATTAATTGTATTATTTCCCCCCTAAAAAAATGTCCCTTTATTAAAAGGGACATTTTTTCGTTGACAAATATAATGCCGATAGAGTATAATTAATATGTTAATATAGTACAATATATTGATTGTACATTTCTATGATTTGTAGTTTTTTACTAAATGTAATAAAAACGGAGTTTGATATGAAAAAACATTCAAGACTTGTTGAAAGAGTTGTCAGACCATATTTGATTTTTATAGCTTTGATTTTAGCTGTAGCAATGATTGTAATGTACTTTTCTGTTGTGACAAAACTTAATTATGAGGCAGAAAATGCAGGGACGAAAATTGCGGAAACAATGGCTCGACAGGTCGACACATACATAGAAGAAATAGACGTACTTGCACAACAAGTAAAACGTCAACCTCGTATAATAAATATTTTTTATAACCTTAACAATACCAAAAATGATAAAAGTAATTTTTTCAATAATAATGTCTTGCTTGGAATTGACGTTTCATCTATCCTTAACGGATTGATTACTGATCGAAACGGTAATTTCAATATATCGGTTTATAACGGATACGGTGATTTTGTATCAAATCAAAATTACTTCATTGATAAAAAGAAATTTCAAAGCACTATGGAAAATATGAATTATGCCATAGAGTTAAATCAAATCGAAGAAAACGACGATAAAATAATAACCGCACCATCGGAAAATCCTTGGACAGAAAGTACAAGAGAATTTATAACTTTAAAAAAGAGTCTTAAAAATGATTATTCCGATACCGTTTGCGGTATAATTGAGGTTAGAGCAAGCGTGGACAGGCTTGAACAAATGCTGCATACGGAAGATAATGCCGAGATTTTAATTTGTGACCGTTCAAACGGAAAAATTATATATCCGACCGTATATACAGAAAGAGAAAGAAGCGAGTATTCTTCGGCATTTGTCAATAATGCAAACTGGGAAATAATGATACGAACACCCGTGTCAAATACAAAGACAAATATAATATTTATTTTATCGATTTTTGTGGCTTTGTATGCAATATTATTAGTGTTTGTCTTCTTGATAAGCCGAACTATCGGAAAAGAAGTTATAAAACCGATTTCACAATTAGCAAATCACGTTTGCAAAATTGACGCACCGGATGATAAAATGGCTCACATCAACGATGATGCTATTGATGAAATAAAAGAGCTTGAGGACAGTTTTGAAAAAATGCTTGAAAGAATGAATAGTTCGATTATTCAAGAGAAAAAGGCATATGCACTTGCTTTGCAGGCTCAAATGAATCCTCATTTTCTGTACAATATGTTGGCGGTAATCAGTTCTGCCGGAAGTGAGGCGGGCTGTGACAGTGTTTCCACAATGTGCGTCGAATTGTCTGATATGCTTAGATACGTTGCAGCATATCAAAAAGTTACTGTACCGCTTAAAGAAGAAATACTCCATACAAAAAATTATCTTGCATTGATGAAATCAAGATATGAGGATTATTTTTCTTATAAGATTGATGTTTCAGATGATTTGATGAACATTCCGGTGCCAAAATTGTTTATACAACCGCTTGCAGAAAACTGTTTTATACATGCTTTTAAAGAAAAAGAGCCACCATGGAATATTGATATAAAGATGATAGGCACGAAAGATAGATGGGAACTTATCATAAAGGATAACGGTTCGGGAATATCCGAAGAAAGAATTGCCGAAATAAAAGACAAAATAGATAAAGCATTAAATGAAAGACAAGTGGGGAATATCGGCGGATTGGGTATTGTAAATACAATAGTCCGTCTTACTATGACGCACAACAAAAATCTCAAATACGATATATATAACGATAACGGTATGGAAATAAAAATTGTTGCGGGGGAGTAAAAATATGTTTAAAGTGCTTATTGCTGAGGACGAGCCTCCGATTATGCGAATGATTAAATCAACTTTAGAATCGGTTGATTCTGATTTTTGTGTTAAAGAATGTTGCATAAACGGTAAGAGTGCCGTAGAAAAATTGAAAAATGAAGATTTTGATATTGTTATTACAGATATTAAAATGCCTATAATGACAGGAATTGAACTTGCCGGTTGGATTTATCAGAATAAACCCGATACAAAAGTTATAATCGTAAGCGGATATTCTGACTTTGAATATGCGAGAAAAGCCTTAGAATATAAGGTGTTTGACTATCTGTTAAAGCCAATATCAAAAGATAAGGTAAGTGAGCTTACGGCAAGGATAAAAAGTGAGATAGGCAGTAAAAGTAAAATGTCAGACGATAATAATACAATAGTAGTTCTTGCGTGTGCCGGAGCATATTTATTGTACGGTTCGGAAGTCCTTCTTCCCGGTGAACGTTTTTGGACGGATTCGGGAATTGATACTTTTATGGATAATCTGCTTACACCGTCGGAAGAATATATTTTCTTTAACAGTAATATGCTTTCTGAACGGCTTATGGTTATCACTGCCGAAACAGAAGAAAGGCAAGAGGAATTAATACACAAAATTTATGATGGATTTTCAAACAAAAATCTTCCTGTAACTATTGTTTATCAAAAAGGAGTTTTATTTAAGGATACAGGAAAGTATTTCAGCAAACTGCGAGAACAACTCATAAAACATCTTATTCTAAACAAATCGCAATTATTGTGCTGTAATTCATTGTCGGACAGTTATGAAGATATATCACAGCCATATTCAAAAGCAGATGTCGACAGTATTGTTTTTGCAATAAAAAACAGAAACAACGATGAATTGAAAAACAAATTAACCGCCGTAATGAATAATATGATGTCCTCTGATTGTACACAAGAAGAAATAAACGGTTTATTGAATATAATTCTGGATACTTACACCTTGAATTATCCGAATCATATGAAGCGGAAAAATACAAGTGTAAAAAAAGAATTCGTCAATGCACTTGCAAGCTTTGTTTCATACGATGCGTTTATAGCTGATATTATATCAATATTGGCAACATTGAGAAACGATAAACGTGATCCTGACAGATATGAACAGCTTGCAAATGAAGTGGAAGAATATCTGATTAATAATTATAATAAAAACATTACAAGTGATGTTTTATCAAAAGAATTCGGTTTTGTACCAAGTTATATAAGCCGATTGTTTAAACGCCAAAAAGGCGTATCACCCAATGAATATGTAACTAAGTACAGAATAGAAAAAGCAAAGAAATTAATCGAAGAAAATAATGATTTAAGAATAAAAGATATTGCCGACGCAGTCGGATTTAAAGAATCATACTATTTCTCAAAAACATTCAAACGTGAAACCGGTATGTGGCCGACCGAATATTCGGCAAGAGATAAATAAATTATATTAAAAGCGAGTGATACAAATGACAATTATACCAATATTTAAAAAGTGCCCGGTTTGCGGGAAAAAATATGTATGGAATCCCGATATAGGCAAGATTATATGCCCATATTGTAATGGACTCGGCAAACCTAAAAAGACAAAAGATAAATAAATTCGGTTTTATATGGGGTGTGACTGTTATGAAAATTTTGAATTTTGGTTCGTGCAATATTGATTTTGTATATAATTTAGACCATATTGTCGCAATAGGAGAAACCGAAACAAGCAATTCAATGCAAGTATTTCCTGGCGGAAAAGGTCTTAACCAATCAGTCGCTTTAGCTAAGGCGGGTATGGAAGTTTATCACGCCGGTTGTATCGGAACTGACGGAGAAATGCTTGCAGATGTTTTAGAGTCAAACGGTGTCGATATATCTAATATAAAAAAAGTAGACGAAAAAACAGGACACGCTATTATTCAAGTAAGCAGCAAAGGTGATAATTCGATTTTTCTTTATTCCGGCTCAAATGCAAAAATAACCGAAGAATTTGTTGATGAAGTGCTTGATAAATTTCATAAAGGCGATATACTTTTGCTTCAAAACGAAATAAATATGATAGGCTATATCGTAGAAAAAGCATACGAAAAGGGAATGTGCATAATATTAAATCCGTCACCGTATAACGATAAAATAAAAAAGATTGATTTTAATATGCTTTCCTATATAATTCTGAATGAAGTAGAAATGTCTGAGCTTACTCAATGTGATAATCCAAAAGACGGTTTAAAATACTTTTCAAAGAATTATCCAAAACTAAAAATCGTTCTTACTCTCGGAAGTGAAGGATGTATGTATAGTGATACCGAAAAAATCGTTTTTCAGCCGTCATTTAAGGTTAATGCCGTTGATACAACTGCCGCGGGAGATACATTTACAGGATACTTTTTTGCACAAATAGCAATGGGGAACACTGTTGAAAAATCCTTAAAAATTGCGTCAGTTGCATCAGCTATTGCAGTATCAAGAAAAGGTGCGTCTGTATCTATACCTATGTTAAACGAAGTTTTAGCGGCTGAAAATTCGTTTCAAAGTTCTTAATCACATTTACCGCAATCACAACAACCGTTGCAAATTAGTTTACTTCCGCAATGTTCGCAATTTTTGCGATAGTGGGGTACATATAATTCATTTTCGGGTATATCAAAGCCGAAATTATCACACAACTTAAATTTAATCGGTTTACCGATGTAATTCATACCCGATTTATACGCCATTTCGCTTTGTGTAGATTTTTTCAGTATACGATATTTTTTACCGTCTTTTATAAAATAAGTACCCGTTTCAATAAAGCAAAATGTGACATTATGCAATACACATTCTTGACGCAATGATTTAACCCAATCAAAATTACAAGGACGTGAACCGTCGTAATTTTCGCCGCCACATACTACACGTTCTATCTGACCGCTTTGCAGATATTTTTCGATACTGATAGGACCGATAAATGGAGCACACATTATTCCTTTGTGTTTAAACGGTAAATCAAGTAATAGCGGAATACGTTCATCGGCACGTTTTTGATTTTCGGCGGTAACATTAAAAAATACATTTTCCCAACCGTTGCCCCAATCTGACGGAAGGCATTTATGCACTCTCTCGGGACGTTTTGTAAGCAAATAAAATTTTACGTCACTGCGTTGCTTTATAATATCCCATGCTTCTTCGCGCCACTTGTCAGCCTCTTCTAAAAAGAAATCTGACGTCATACATACGCGAATAAGCTCACCGCTCTGCACTTTATAATTGCCGTAACGGTCTTTTTGCAGAGGATAGTCAAATCCTGATTTTGTTTTATAAATATCCGAGCCGCTTTTGTCACGAACACGGTCTAAAAAATACATATAGCAATTTTGGCAACCCTCACTGCATTTCACGCAACCGTGCCACGGATTCCATATATCGTGCATTATATCACTTCCTTGACATCTTTTATAACTTTATAAATATCTTCATCTAAACATATTGCATTGAAGTAAACCGTAGTCGCCTTGAGTGTAAAATAGGCGTTTTTTATCAAAACCAGCTTTCTGAAAACAATGGTCCACGTTAGTGGTAATAACAAAATAATCTTTACCGTTTACTAAACTCAAAATCATATCATATAAATTATTCGGTATATCCATATAGCGGTTGATGTAGATGTATCTGCTCCAATACGCCCAGTATTCTTCAAGTGTTTCAAACGGGTAAAATCCGCCCGAATACATATCTGTAAAGCCGTATTTCTGCTTAAAATCAGAAAAATATTTTTCAAAGCGTTCGCCCGCATAAGTAAAACCTGCCGCAGTTGAAAGTCCTGCACCCGCACCGATTACAACAGCATCGGCTTTATCAAGTTTTTCTTTCAAATGAATTATCTCATTTGAGTAATTTTTCGTAGATTTTTTTGTCGGTATCCTTAAAAACATTAAAAATCACCCTTTCCAATTCAGAATGTTTCAAATAGTCTTTCACTGTTTCAACGGCTATTTGTGCGGCAATATCATTTGGGAAATGAAATTCACCTGTTGATATACAACAAAAAGCTATTGATTTTACACCGTTAGCTTCAGCCAACTCAAGACAAGAACGGTAACAACTTGCTAAAAGTTTGCGGTGTTCATCGGTAAGATGTCCGTATACAATAGGACCGACCGTATGAAGAATGTAATCACAAGGCAAGTTGTATGCTTTTGTTATCTTCGCAGCACCGGTCTGTTCCTTGTGACCTTGTAGCTTCATAATGCGATTACATTCCAATCTAAGCTGAACACCCGAAAACGTATGAATTGCATTATCAATACACTTGTGTCAAGGCACAAAGCAACCGAGCATTGCACTGTTTGCGGCATTTACTATTGCACCGCATTTTAATGTTGTTATATCACCTTGCCAAAGGTATAATTTGTTCGATATTGCTTGTAAATCATATGCGTCGGTTATGTTAATTTCCGTCAATCGTTCTTGCAAATAATCATCTTGTAGCTTTATAAATTCGTTACTAATTTGTTTCGGTTCTCTGACGTTTACAAGAGAACGGAATAAATTAAATTTTTCTTCGGAATCTTTTGGGATAACTATATTGCTATATCTGTTGTCCTCACTTATCAGATGATTAATAAGAAAATCAAGTCTTTCATTCTGTGTCATATTACCACCTCTGAAATGATTATAACGTGTTTTTGTTATTATAACAAGTAGGTACTTTTAAGTAACTATCAAAAAAGTCTTTACCGTATGGCAAAGATTTTTTGAATTTACTGTGCTTTATAGAATTTTAATTTAACAAGACCATTGTAAATTTTTGTACCCATAGGAAGCTGTTTGATTTCGTCTTCTGAAAGAATTTTTAGCATAAACACCGTAAAGAAATATACAACCGCCGCAATCGCTATTGCAATTACAGTGGAAATCAAATTACCTATAAATCCAGATGGGCATACAAGCATTGAAAGCTTATAAACACCGACTGCAACAATGCCCATAACAACACCTGCTATAATCGGTTTTACGATATATTTCATAGGCTTGATGTTAAGTTTGCAGTTCTTTGCAAGAACAACAAAGCATATTGCACATGATATGAACTGACAAGCAATAGAGCTTATTGCCGCACCGTAAATATTGATTGACGGTATTCTTATAAGTACAATATTTAATACAATTTTCGCTATACATCCAAACAACAAGCTGATTGCAGGGGCATAAACTTTTCCAAGACCTTGAAGCGAGCCTGTCATAGTTTGTGCAAGTGCCGCAAATATAAGCGATACCGAAACAAGCTGTAAAAGCTCAAAACCGCTCGAAGTGCTGAAATACAATATTTTATAAATCGGCTCAGCAAGAGTTATCAAACCTATTGCGCAAGGCAAGATAATTAATATTGAAATAAGCAATGAATAGTTTATCTTTGAAGAGGCCTCTTTATAATCTTTTACCGCCAACGCACCTGCGATTGACGGAACAAGAACTGTTGCAAAAGCGAAGTTTACCGCCAAAGGCATATTGTAAAGTGTATCACTCTTTGATAGAAGTCCCGATAATCTTGCAATTTCCTGATTAAGTTGCTCGGCGGTCGGATTTATAATATCGCCGACGTTGCCATGTGCCGGAATTAATGCTGCAAATGCAACTTCAATACCACGACTTATTGTTGCTGTGTCGATAACTCTGTTTATAGCTGTAATGATAGAGCCAAGTGAAATCGGAATACTTATCATAAGAATACTCATCATAAGATGTCTGCCTGAAATCTTAATTGTTTCGCCTTTTGATTCTTCAATATGCTCCTTGATACCGCTTTTACGTTTACAATAGAAGTATACTAAGTAAAGCATACTAAGCGCAGTTGCAACAGATGTTGCAAAGTTAGCCCAAGATGCCATAATTGCAGGTGCAAGACCGATTGAAAGGTATACAAACACAATAGTAAGTGTACATTTTAAAATCTGTTCAAGTACCTGTGAATTACTTGTTGCTTTCATATTCTTCATACCTGTGAAATATCCTCTGATTACGGAAGATACACAAACGAAGAACAGTGACGGTGCAAGCGCACGCATTACATATTGAGAGCCGTCAATTTTAATTATATGCTGTGCAAAAATATCCGCACCAAAGAACAGAACCGCAGTCGTTACAAGACCTATTATTGAGAACAGCAATAAAGCCGTTTTGAAAATCTTATGTGCACCTTTGTAATCGTCAAGTGCTACACGTTCGGAAACCATTTTTGAAATTGCATTAGGTATTCCGACAGATGAAATTGCAAGCAGTAGGGTATAAATCTGAAATCCTACATTATAAAATCCCAGTCCCTCGTCACCGAAACCGTCAATGTTTGTTATTACAATTCTGTAAACCATACCAAGAACTTTTACAAGCACTTGTGAAATAAGAATTATAGTAACATTATTCATAAACGATTGAGTGTTTTCTTTGTTTTGTTTACTCATTATATTCCTCCTAATTTAATGTTCACATTGTCATATTATAAAACTAAATACGGATTTAATCAAGTATTGTCATAAAAAAATAAAGTAATTGTATAGAAATAAGTCAAAAATCGGCATTTTGACTTGACACAAAGCTGATATAAGGGTAAAATATAATAAGTATGTAAATTTATATGGAGGAATAGACATGGATACAATGCAAGGTTTAAAACGTACTCACTATTGCGGAGATGTTGAAGGAATCGGCAATGAAGTTGTAGTAGGCGGTTATGTACAAAAAGTAAGAGATTTGGGAAATCTTATTTTTATAGATTTAAGGGACAGAACAGGTATAGTTCAGCTTGCTTTTGATGATTCGACAGACAGAGAAATATTTGAAAAAGCGTCTGATTGCCACAGCGAATATGTACTTATGGCAAAAGGTGTTGTTCGTGAAAGAGAAAGCAAGAATACAGCAATTAAAACAGGTAATATTGAAATTGACGTAAAAGATTTGAGAGTGTTGGCAAAGGCTCAGACACCTCCTTTTGAAATTGTTGACGATACTAACGTAAACGAAGAATTAAGATTGAAATATCGTTATCTTGACCTTAGAAGAAAGGTTTTACAGGATAACTTGATTATGAGAAGTAAGATTGCAAAAGTTGCAAGAGATTATTATTATGAAAACGGCTTTATAGAAATCGAAACACCGATGATGATTAAGTCAACTCCTGAGGGTGCAAGAGATTACCTTGTTCCGTCAAGAGTACATCACGGAAAGTTTTACGCGCTTCCGCAGTCACCTCAAATGTACAAGCAACTTTTGATGATTGCAGGATTTGACAGATATATTCAGCTTGCAAGATGCTTCAGAGATGAAGACTTAAGAGCAGACAGACAGCCGGAATTTACGCAAATTGACCTTGAAATGTCATTCGTTGATGTTGAGGATATTCTTGAAATGAACGAAGGCTTTATACAAAGATTGTTTAAGGAAGTTCTTGATGTTGACGTAGAATTACCGCTTCCAAGACTTACTTATAAAGACGCTATGGAACGTTACGGTTCAGATAAGCCTGATACTCGTTTCGGTATGGAAATATGCGATATTTCAGAACTTGTTAAGAATTGCGGTTTCGGCGTGTTTACTTCGGCTATCGAAAACGGCGGCTCGGTAAGAGCAATCGTTGCAAAAGACGCGGCAAAGACGCTTACAAGAAAAGAAATTGACAAGCTTACAGAATACGTTAAGGGAATAGGCGCAAAAGGTCTTGCATTTGTTCGTTGGGTTGATGATGAACCGACTTGTGCATTTGCAAAATTCTTGGGCGAAGGTGAACTTGACGCAATATTAAATAAAGTAGGTGCTCAAAAGGGTGACGTTGTACTTATCGTTGCAGATAAGAATAAAGTAACACTTCCTGTACTCGGCGCACTTAGATTAAAGGTTGCAAAGCAACTTGATATAATTCCTGAAGGATTTAACTTCCTTTGGATTACTGAATTCCCATTCTTTGAATATGACGAAGATACAGATTCTTGGCTTGCTATGCACCATCCGTTTACAATGCCTATGGACGAGTGTATTCAATATCTTGATACTGATCCGGGTAAAGTTACGGCTAAGGCATATGACCTTGTCCTTAACGGTACAGAGCTTTCAAGCGGTTCAATCAGAATTACAGATTATGAACTTCAACAAAAAATGTTCCAGGCACTTGGGCTTTCTGATGAAGAAATCGAGGCTAAATTCGGTTTCCTTGTAGAGGCATATAAATACGGTGCCGCACCTCACGGCGGTATGGGGATCGGTCTTGACAGACTTGCAATGATTATGACAGGTAACGACAGTCTAAGAGATGTAACTGCATTCCCTAAGGTACAAAATGCGTCAGAACTTATGTCGGGAGCTCCTAATGTTGTTGACGAAGAACAATTACAGGAACTTTCGATAAGCATAATACCTGAAAAGAAAGAAAATTAATAATGTTTTCATAATAATTTAATAACGTTATTGTATAATAACCTTAAAATAGGAGCCGAATTTTCAGCTTCTAAGACTGTTGGCAAATTGTCCGGAACGTGCAGAAGTATTATTCAATTTGTTTTATTTTAATTTATAAAAAAAATAGCAGGAAAGCCTATATTGATAGGCTTGCCTATGCACTTTTTGAAAAAATAAACTCTACCGTACAAATGTACGCTGACGAGTTCGTTTTTTTAAAATTCGATCTGATTTCTCGGCAGTCTGCAAATTAATCTGTGAAACGGAGAGTTTTAAGTGATTACTATTTCAAACTTAACAAAAAAATACGGCGATAAATATGCACTCGACAATATTAGTTTTAATGTAAAAAAGGGTGAAGTTCTTGGATTTTTAGGTCCTAACGGTGCGGGAAAATCAACAACTATGAATATTATCACCGGATATATTTCATATACAGACGGCTCTGTTAATATTGACGGCTATGATATTTTAGAAAATCCTATTGAAGTGAAAAAGAAAATAGGATACTTGCCTGAAATACCACCCCTTTATCTTGATATGGTAGTGTGGGATTATCTTGAATTTGTATATGAATTGAAGAAAATCAAGACCGAGGATGAAAAGAGTCATATACAGCAAGTTATTGATATGGTGAAGATTGATAATGTTAAAAACAGAAAAATTGCCAATTTGTCAAAAGGCTATCGTCAAAGAGTGGGACTTGCAGGTGCTTTAATCGGTGATCCCGAAATTCTTATACTTGACGAACCGACAGTTGGTCTTGATCCTAAGCAGATTATCGAAATAAGAAATGTTATTAAGGAACTCGGAAAAGAAAAGACTGTAATTTTAAGTTCGCATATATTAAGCGAAATAAGTGCAGTCTGTGACAGAGTAATTATTATAAATAAAGGCAAATTTGTTGCAGAAGATACACCGAAAAATCTTTCGGATAAGCTTGGTGATAATAAAAAAATGTTGTTCAGAATATCAGGCGATAGGAAAAAAGCCGAAAATATCCTAAATTCATTTGACGGCATATCAAATGTAACCTGTGTTTCATCTGAAAATGATTCGTATGATTTTGAATTTGATAACGCAATGGCGGCAGAAGAAAAGAAAAAAATGTTCTTTGCATTCGCGGAAAATGAAATACCGATATTAATGCAAAAAGAAATCGAGCCGTCTTTGGAGGATATATTCTTAAAACTTACTGACAATACGTCAGAAAAGGAGGAAAATACAAATGAAAGCGATATTTAACAGAGAATTCAATTCGTATTTTACATCAATGCTCGGTTATGTATTTTTAACTATTTTTCTTCTTTTAACAGGAGTAATGTTCTATGTTGTAAATATCAGATTTATGACTGCAAGAATGACTAATTTCTTTTCAATCGTCAATAACTGGGCGTTGTTCTTGTTGCCGTTATTGACAATGAGATTGTTCTCAGAGGACAGAAAGCAAAAGACAGACCAATTATTACTGACCGCACCTATATCTACAAAAGAAATAGTTTTCGGTAAGTATCTTGCGGCATTTGGAATATTTATGGTAGGTGTGCTTATAACACTTATTTATCCTGTTATATTAGCGTTTACGGGTAATTTGCCGATTGCGGAAACAATAAGCTGTTATGTCGGCTTTATACTGCTATGTTCGGCAATACTTGCTATCGGTGCGTTTATGTCATCTATTACGGAAAGTCAGATTGTCGCTGCAGTTGCCACTTACGGTGTATTGATTTTTACATTGCTTTTAGGCTCGGTTGCGTCAAACGTTTCAAACGAAATAATTGTAAAAATTCTTTTGTGGTTATCGCCTGTACAAAGATTTTCGGATTTTACTCTCGGAATCCTTAACTTTGAACCGATAATTTATTATTTAAGCATCACCGGTCTGTTCTTATTCTTTACCGTTATGGTATTTGAAAGACGCAGAATGAGATAGGAGGATATGTAATGAATAACGTAAAAAAATATAAATTTGTATCTTCCGTTGCTATTGCAATAGCGGTTGTTTTGGTTATTGTTGTAAACGTATTTGTCAGCGTGCTTAACAACAAATTACCTTTAAAAATCGACCTTACGTCAAATAAAATGTACGAACTTTCAGATAAAACAAAAGAGTATCTTAAAAATTATGATACTCCTGTTGATATATATATTCTTGCCGGTGAATCGGAACAAGACGGAAATATTCGTACGGTGCTTGATAAATATGCCGCCGCAAATAAAAATATCAATGTTACAAATATTAACATGACATCTAACCCGACTTTTGGCAAGAAATACGTTACTGACGGCAAAAGTCTGCAATCAAATTCTGTCATTGTTGACGGCGGAGATAAGTTTAAAACATATACTATGACTGAATTGTACGGGGTAAATGCACAAACAGGACAGTATACATCACTTAATGTTGAAAATAAAATAACTTCGGCATTAAAGTATGTATCAAGCGAAACACAACAAAAGGCATACCTAATAAAAGGACATAATGAGATAGCTGTTGACGGTGCAAAAACTAAACTTGAATCAGAAAACTTTGAAGTCGGAGAAGTTAATACATTGACCGATGATATACCGTCAGACGCAAATATGTTGATTGTTGCAAAACCGACGGCCGATTTTTCAAAAGAAGAAATCACAAAACTTGATTCTTATTTGCAAAAAGGCGGTAATATACAAGTTTATCTTGATGTCGATTCAAAAAATCTTACTAACTTGTATGACTATCTAAAATCATCATGGGGCATAGGTGTAAGCGATAACCTTGTAATTGAAACAGACACATCAAAATCCGTTTCGTTGAGCGGAAGTTCGATGAGTCTTGTCGTGCCGAATGTAAAATCATATGAATTTACCGACAGTATAATAGACAATCAAAGAACTTTGGCATATTTCCCATATTCAAGATTGATAACTCAAGAATTTGAATCAAATGGCGATATATCTGTTACACCTGTTTTGACAAGTTCAGAAAAAGCATACACGACTTCAAATTATGAAAATGTTTCAAAAGTAGGCGGCGAGCAGGACGGTGAATATCCGGTCAGCGAACTTTCGGTAGATGCCAAACACGCCTCATCGGTTTATGTATCGGGAAATACTATGCTTTTAACCATAGACGAAACAACACTTACAAATAATTACGGACTTGCAAACTATGATTATTTTATGAATTTGACCAACTTTATGATAGGTAACGAAGAAAGCTTTACTGTAGATGAAAAAACACTTGTAAACAATGTTATTACATTATCTGATTTAGGTCAAAAAATTATTTTTGCATTTGTTGTAATTATAATACCGATTACCGTATTAATAATCGGACTTGTAATTTGGATAAAAAGGAGAAATCTATGAGTAAAACAACGAAAAGCATAATTATAGCCGCGTCAGTGATTATAGTGCTTATTGTCGGAACGATTGTTATAAGTAATATTGACACGTCAAAAGATAATAATGTTGATACAACCGATGATTTATACAGTATCTATTCAGCTGATACAACCGATATTTTATCTGTAAAGGCAGAGAGTGAAAACGGTACAATTACGGTAAAAAGTATAGGCGATTCGGAATGGTCCGTAAATGATATGGATGCGTCTGAAATAGATTCTTCAAAAGCCGGTGCGCTTGTCGGTACAATTTCAACATTGTCATCAAAAAACAAGATTGAAGAAAATCCGGTTGATTTATCACAATACGGACTTGACAATCCGCAAGTCACTGTTACAGTTGAAAAGAAAAACGGTCAGATTGATAAAATGATTATCGGCGATTTGAGTCCGACACTCGGAGAATATTTTGTGATGAAAGACGGCGATAATACTGTCTATACAATGTATGATTTTAAAGTTGATACTTTAAAAAAGCCTATCAGCTATTATAAAGAATTCAATCGTTTCAACATTAATATTGACAATATTAATGACATTAAAATTGTCCGCAGTGATGAAACTATTGAAATCAGAATATTAAGCAATATAAATAACAACACAAATAATGTATGGGAAATGGTACAGCCGTATCAGAGTGGTGCCAATGATGACTATATCGATAACAAAATACTTGCTCCTATAGAGGAAATTTCACTTACTACACCGATTGAAAATGCTGACGGCGGTTTCAGTGAAAAGTCGCCTGTTTTAATGATAACCGTTAAGCCTTACGACAATTCAACAGGCAAATACGGCGAAGAATATACCGAAACACTTACAATAGGTCGCACAGAAGGTGATATGACTTATGTAAAATATAAGGAACAGGTATTTAAAGTTTCATCGGACATTATATCTTTTGCGAATGACTCGTCATACAACATTGTAAGTAAATTGCAGGCACTTGTTGATATTTCGGAAGTTAAGAGTGTAACGGTAGAGTATAACGGAGCAGAACATACGATTGACATAACTCATAACGATTCGGATATGACTTTTGTGCTTGACGGTCAAAAGGTTGATACAAAGATAACACAAGCAATATACAAGAGCATTGTCGGTTTGGCGGTTGACGGAGTATATAAAGACGAAACACTCGGCGATACCGTTATGAAAATAAAATATAAAGGTATCAAGAGCAGTTCTGATACAGAAATCGAATTTAAGAGTATTGATGATTTGTACTGTGCTTTAATCCGCAACGGTAAAACAGAATTTACAATCAAGAAAAGTAAGCTTAATGAATTTATGGATTTATTCAATACTTATGTTGAAAATCCGGAAAAGCAAGGAGATTAATTATGGAGAATTTATGGAATGACGTGATTCCTTATTGGAACGAAGAATTTATAGAGGCTGATGAAACAGCGGCAAGAAAACCGACTATAACGGCATATCCTGCAAATTCAAAAGGTGCTGTTATTATTTTTCCGGGTGGTGGCTATGTAATAAGAGCCGACCACGAAGGTACTGCATATGCTAAGTGGTTGCAGTCAATCGGTCTTACTGCATTTGTGGTTGAATACAGAGTTGCACCGTACAAGCACCCGGCTGAGATAAGCGACGCAATGCGTGCGGTTAAATATGTCAGATACTATGCGGATAAGTATGGCATTGATAAAGATAAAATTGCCGTTATGGGTTCAAGTGCCGGCGGACATTTGGCAGCGTCGGTTTCGGTTCATTACGATAAAAAAATGTATGAAGATACAGATGAAATAGATAAAGAAAGCTGTAAGCCTGATGCGACAATTTTGTGTTACCCTGTAATAGATATGTTCGAATACAGACATGACGGTTCAAGAAAAAACTTGATAGGTGAAAGAGCATTACATTCTGATAAAGAGCTTATGTCGCTTTATAAACACGTCACACCTAATACACCGCCTACATTTATATGGCATACATCATCAGACCAGGCAGTACCGGTAGAAAATTCTTTGATGTACGCCGACGCACTAAGCAAAGTGCAAGTTTCGTATGAAATGCACATATACCCAATCGGTTCTCACGGCTTGGGCTTGGCAGACAGTATACCGCACGTTGCACAGTGGAAAGATTCTCTTGAAAAATGGATAAAACTTAATGATTTAATTTAAGTAACTAATGTCACAATAAGTCAGTATCGGCTTGTTGTGACATTTTTTTATATGTGTAAAATGTCAAAATACAAAAAAATACATTTAAAAAGACTATACAAAACGAAATGAGTGTGATATAATAAATGTTATATAATTAACAAGGGGTTTAGAGGACATGAGTGAAAATGAAAAGAAAGTTCCTACGGTCGTAGTTAAACGTCTGCCACGCTATTACAGATATTTGGGCGAACTTTTAAAGCAGGATATAAAGCGTATTTCCTCAAATGCACTTAGCGTAAAAATGAACGTGACTGCATCACAAATCAGACAGGATTTTAACTATTTCGGCGGTTTCGGTCAGCAGGGATACGGCTATAATGTCGAACATCTTTATAACGAAATCGGTGACATATTAGGACTTAATGACGGAGATACTACTGTTATAGTCGGAGCCGGTAATCTCGGCAGAGCATTGGCAAGTCACGATACGTTTGAAAAAAGAGGCTTTAAACTTGTAGGCATTTTTGATAATGACATTAATATAATTGGTACAAAAATCAATGGTATAGAAGTTATGTCAATAGATAAGCTTGAGGAATTTTTGAATTCGCATAGAGTTGACATCGGAATTCTTACCGTACCGAAAGCGGCAGTAATGGAAACGGCTGAAAAATTAGTTAATTGCGGAGTTAAAGGTCTTATGAACTTTTCGTATACCGAACTTAAATTCGATAAGGACGTAGCGGTGGAAAACGTTCACCTTTCAGATCCGCTTATGACATTGTCATACAAAATCAAGCAAAATCAGAATTAAGGTGTTATAATTATGAGAGTTATCGCATTTGTAGGTCCGAGTGGAACAGGAAAGAGTTACAGAAGTGTTATGGTTTCGCAACAATACGGAGCTGACGCTATAATTGATGACGGCTTGCTTATTTCTCATGGAAAAGTTATAGCCGGCACATCTGCCAAAAAAGAACCGACAAAAATTGCGTCTGTTAAACACGCACTTTTTATGAATCCGTCGCAGGTAAATGAAATAAAAAAAGTTCTTAAAAGGAATAAGATTAAGTGCCTTATGATTTTGGGTACATCTGACGGAATGGTAAATAAAATTGCTAAAAATATCGGTGTTCATGAGGTTGAACAAATTATAAGAATAGAGGATGTTGCAACACCCGAAGAAATGAATATGGCACTTAGAATGCGTACAGTTGAAGGGAAACACGTTATTCCTGTTCCGACATTTGAAATAAAGAAGGAATTTTCAGGATATTTCTTGCATCCGTTAAGAAGATTTCAAAAAAATCTTGATTCGGAAATAACAACCGCCGAGGCTGATAAATCAATTGTCAGACCCACATTCAGTTATATGGGTGACTATATTATCTCAGATAACGTTATAAATTCAATAGCAATACATGAGGCACAAAAGATCAATGGACTAATTAAGGTGCAAAATATAAACCTAAGAAAAACAGGACACGGTGTACATATAGATATGACAGTCATTTTACAATATGGCTGTGATATTTTTTCTGTATGTAAAAATATTCAGCTTGCAGTCAGAAATAATGTTGAACAATATACGTCGATAAATGCAAGAAGAATAAATATACTTGTTAAAAATCTAAGGAAATAACCAGTAAGAAGGGGAGCTGTATGGATAAATTTGAACTTGTTTCTGAATTTAAACCACAAGGAGATCAGCCGCAGGCAATTCAAACACTTGTTGACGGAATAAAAAAAGGCGAGAAATGCCAAACTTTGCTCGGTGTAACAGGTTCGGGAAAAACTTTCACTATGGCAAATGTCATTGCACAAGTGAACAAACCTACCATTGTACTTGCTCATAATAAAACCCTTGCCGCACAGCTTTGCAGTGAATTTAAAGAATTTTTTCCAAATAACTGTGTTGAATTTTTCGTGTCGTATTACGATTATTATCAACCAGAGGCATATATTCCGCAAACCGATACGTTTATCGAGAAAAATTCACTGACCAATGATGAAATAGATAAACTACGTCACAGTGCCACATTTGCTTTGCTTGAAAGAAAGGACGTTATAATCGTAGCAAGTGTATCTTGCATATACGGTTTGGGCGATCCTGAAGATTATAAAAATCTTATGCTTTCTTTGCGTGTAGGAATGGTAAAAGACAGAGATGAGCTTCTAAAAAAACTTGTTTCAATGCAATATGAAAGAAATGATATTAACTTTGTCAGAAACAAGTTTCGCGTCAGAGGTGACGTGGTGGAAATATTTCCGTCCAATAACGGTGAAAACGCTATTCGTGTCGAGTTTTTCGGCGACGAAATAGAACGTATTTGCGAAGTAAACGTAGTTACAGGTGAAATTGTAGGTGTAAGGCAACACGCAGTTATATCTCCGGCCTCTCACTATGTTACAACCAACGAAAAAATGATTGCGGCACTTGCAGGAATAGAGGCTGAAATGCGTGAACAGGTTAAGTATTTCAAAGAACGTGATTTACTTATCGAGGCACAAAGAATTGAACAGCGTACAATGTACGATATAGAAATGATGCAGGAAATAGGATTTTGTCAAGGTATAGAAAACTATTCAAGACATATAAGCGGTCGTGCTCCGGGAAGTGCACCGTATACGTTGCTTGACTATTTTCCTGACGATTATCTTATGATTATAGACGAGTCACACGTTACAATACCGCAGGTGCGTGCGATGTATAACGGTGACAGAGCCAGAAAGGAAACGCTTATTAAATATGGTTTCCGTTTGCCGAGTGCGGCTGATAACAGACCTTTGAAATTTGAAGAATTTGAAGATAGATTAAATCAGGTAATATTCACAAGCGCGACACCGTCAGATTATGAAAAAGAACATTCAACGGTTGTTGCGGAACAGGTTATCAGACCGACAGGACTTCTTGACCCTAAAATAACAATTAAACCTACCGAAAATCAAATTGATGACCTTATCGGTGAAATTAATAAGCGTACCGAACAAGGTTTTAGAACGCTTGTGACAACGCTTACAAAACGTATGGCGGAGGATTTGACCGATTATCTTACCGGTGTAGGTATTAAAGTTCGTTATATGCACTCCGATATATCGACAATCGAACGTGCGGAAATTATCAAAGATTTGCGTATGGGTGAATTTGATGTACTTGTCGGAATTAACCTTTTAAGAGAAGGACTTGATATACCCGAAGTTGCACTTGTTGCGATACTTGACGCGGATAAAGAAGGTTTCTTAAGAAGTGAAATGTCACTTATTCAGACTATCGGTCGTGCCGCGCGTAACAGTGAGGGACAAGTTATTATGTATGCCGATACGGTTACAAAATCAATGAAAAAGGCGATTGACGAAACAGACAGACGTCGAGGTATTCAGCAGAAGTTTAATGAAGAACACGGCATAATACCAAAGACAATTAAGAAAGACATCAGAGATATTATAGAATCATTAAAGCCTATTGAGGACGATACCGAAACCGCAGAAGAAAATATCATAAATTACGAAAAGACCATTGCCGAGCTTCAGGCTAAGATGATTAAAGCGGCTGAAAATCTTGAATTTGAAGAAGCCGCGGCTTTGCGTGACAGAATACGAAAATTAGAAAAAGAAATGAGTGAATAAAATGGATTATGAGCTTAAAAATAAGCTTGTTAAGATAATTTCAAAAAATATTCTCACTCCTGTTATATATATGATTGAAAACGATAATCTACTTGATTTTATATGTTTTTGTGATAGAAATATAAAAATGCAGGAAATATATAATGTAGAACAGCAAATAAAAGAGGTTACAAACAAAAATGTTGAGATAATCGACATTCGTGAATTCGGCGAATCGGAAAGAATTGAAGTGATAAATCAAGCGACTTTAATTTATTCCGAACATCCGCTGATCGAAAAAATATTTGCTCAATCAATGATGGAAGATTTTAAAATTGCTATGGATGAAAGAAAGGACGTTCAGCAGAGATATAAAGAATGCGGAACGTGCTATTTACAGTAAAACAGAGGTAAATCAATGGAAAAGGATATTATAATTAAAGGTGCAAGAGAGCATAATCTTAAAAATATCGATGTAAAAATACCACGAGAAAAGCTTGTCGTACTTACGGGGCTTTCGGGCTCCGGTAAATCATCTTTGGCGTTTGATACAATTTATGCAGAGGGACAAAGAAGATACGTAGAGTCACTGTCGTCATATGCAAGAATGTTTCTCGGTCAAATGGAAAAGCCAGATGTAGATTATATTGACGGTTTGTCGCCTGCAATCAGCATCGACCAAAAAACAACATCAAAAAATCCACGTTCAACAGTCGGTACAGTTACCGAAATATACGATTATTTAAGACTTTTGTATGCCCGAATCGGTATACCGCATTGCCCTAAATGCGGTAAAGAGGTTCAAAGACAGAGTATAGACCAAATTGTTGACAAAGTTATGTCATTGGGCGAAGGTACAAAAATTCAAATTCTTGCGCCTGTTATACGCGGTAAAAAAGGTGAGCAAAAAAAAGTATTTGAAAATGCAAGAAAAAGCGGATATGTGCGTGTAAAGGCCGACGGTGAACAATATGATTTAAGTGAGCCGATAGAGTTAAAGAAAACGCAAAAGCACAACATAGAAATTATCATAGACAGATTGATTATTCGTGAAAATATTGTTCAGAGACTTACCGATTCACTTGAAACAGCCATTGCATTGACAGGTGATGTTGTGCTTGTCGAGGTTATCGGCGGAGAGATTATGTCTTTCAGTCAGAATTTTGCGTGTGATGATTGCGGTATCAGTTTGCAGGAGCTTACTCCGAGATTGTTTTCTTTCAATAATCCATACGGTGCGTGTGATAATTGTGACGGTTTGGGTGCGTTGTCTAAAATCGACCCCGACCTTGTTATAGCAGACGAAAATTTAAGTATAATAAACGGTGCTATTTCAGCGACAGGCTGGGCAAATGCAAATAAAAAAGATTCGATGGCTTATATGTATTTTACAGCCCTTGCAGATTACTACGGATTTGATGTAAATACACCGTATAAAGATTTGCCGAAAGATATACAAAACATTATTCTTTACGGAACAGGCGATACAAACATTCCTATGAATTATGAACGCAGTTACGGCAGCGGTAAATACAGTGCACCGTTTGAAGGCGTTATAACAAACCTTGAAAGACGTTATAATGCCAACACATACGATTATGTAAAGAACGACATTGAACGTTACGTCAATGACGTAACTTGTCCGAAATGTCACGGTGCAAGACTTAATGATGAAGTGCTTGCGGTTACAATTAACGGAGTTAATATATATGAATTTACAACTATGTCTATCCAAAAAGAAATGGATTTTGTAAATTCATTGGAGCTTACCGACCGTGAAAAAATGATTGGCGAACAGATTTTGAAAGAAATCAAGGCAAGACTTAAATTCTTGCTTGACGTAGGTCTTGATTATCTTTCATTGTCACGTTCGGCAGGGACTTTGTCGGGCGGTGAGGCACAGAGAATACGTCTTGCAACTCAAATAGGCTCGGGACTTATGGGAGTGTTGTATATTCTTGACGAGCCGAGTATCGGACTTCATCAACGTGACAATGACAGACTTATCGAAACACTTAAACATCTTCGTGATTTGGGTAATACGGTAATCGTTGTTGAACACGACACCGATACAATGTATGCCGCAGATTATATTGTTGACATCGGTCCGGGAGCAGGTGTAAACGGCGGTGAACTCGTAGGAGAGGGTACCGTTGAAGATTTGATTAAATCACCTCGTTCAATAACGGGTAAATATCTTAGCGGTGAACTTAAAATTGAAGTACCTAAGGAACGCAGAAAACCGACGGGTTGGATTGAAGTGCGTGGTGCAAAAGAAAATAATCTTAAAAACATCAATGTAAAAATACCGACAGGTGTTATGACTTGTGTCACAGGTGTTTCGGGTTCGGGTAAGTCGTCATTGGTAAATGAAATACTTTACAAAAAACTTGCTCACGTTTTAAATCGTGCAAGAACTCATGCCGGCGCACATAAAGAGATAAAGGGCATAGAACAGCTTGACAAAATCATTGATATAAACCAGTCACCGATTGGAAGAACACCACGTTCAAATCCGGCAACATATACAAATGTTTTCGGTGATATTCGTGAAGTCTTTGCATCTACAAATGAGGCAAAAGTGCGTGGTTATAAATCAGGACGTTTTAGCTTTAACGTAAAAGGCGGACGTTGTGAAGCTTGTAGCGGTGACGGTATAAAGAAGATAGAAATGCACTTCCTGGCGGATATATTTGTTCCTTGCGAGGTATGTAAGGGTAAGAGATATAACAGAGAAACTCTTGAAGTTAAATACAAGGGCAAAAATATTTATGAAGTGCTTGAAATGACGGTTGATGAGGGTGTTGAATTTTTTGGAAACATTCCGAAGATAAAGAGAAAACTTGAAACTTTACAGGAAGTCGGTCTTGGATATATCAAACTCGGTCAAAGCTCAACAACTTTGTCAGGCGGTGAAGCACAACGTGTTAAACTTGCAACGGAGCTTTCAAAGAGAAGTACAGGGAAGACGATTTATATTCTTGACGAGCCTACAACAGGACTTCATACTGCTGACGTTCACAAACTTACGGAAGTGCTTGATAAACTTGTTGAGGGTGGTAATACCGTTGTTGTAATCGAACATAACCTTGACGTTATAAAAACCGCAGACTATATCATTGATATGGGACCTGAGGGCGGCGATAACGGCGGTACCGTGATTGCGTCAGGTACACCTGAGCATGTTGCAAAAGTCGAAAAATCTTATACCGGAAAATATTTAAAGAAAATGCTCGAATAAAACCTTGACAAAATAAAAAAAGAGTGTTAGAATAATTTTAAAGCGTAGATGAAGACAGTAGCATTAAGCAAAAGTCACAAGAGAGAGAACGTCATGGGCTGTAAGCGTTCTTTGATGGGCTTGATGTGAATACCACTTCGGAGCTGCGGACTGAACAATTTATATTAAGTAAGTTTTGCCGTATTCCTTACGAAACAAGGACGAACTAAGTGACAGCATTATATGCTGTAATTAGGGTGGAACCGTGTATATTTATGCACCCCTAAGGTATGGATATTATCCGTACTTTAGGGGTGTTTTTAGTTTATAAAAAGAAAGGACTAATAAAAATGGAAATGAATGAACTACAAACACTAAGACATTCAGCCTCGCATATGCTTGCACAGGCTGTAAAAAGACTTTATCCGGATACAAAACTTGCTATCGGTCCGGCTATTGATGACGGTTTTTACTATGATTTTGATACGGAGCATACTTTCACCCCTGAGGATTTAGAAGCTCTTGAAAAAGAAATGAAAAAAATCGCTAAAGAAAACCTTAAGATCGAAAGATTTGAATTGCCGAGAGCAGAGGCTCTTGAATTAATGAAAGATGAGCCATACAAAGTTGAATTGATTAACGATTTACCTGAAGATGCTACAATTTCTTTCTATAAGCAAGGCGATTTTGTTGACCTATGTGCAGGACCTCACGTAAATTACACAAGCAAGGTTAAAGCATACAAACTTCTAAGTGCAACAGGCGCATATTGGAGAGGTAATGAGAAAAACAAGATGTTACAACGTATTTACGGTACTGCTTTCCTAAATAAAGCCGACCTTGAGGCACATCTTGAACAGCTTGAAGAGGCAAAAAAACGTGACCATAATAAGCTTGGACGTGAACTTGAATTGTTTACAACAGTTGATTATATCGGTCAAGGTCTTCCTATTATGCTTCCAAAGGGTGCAAGAGTAATTCAATTACTTCAAAGATGGGTTGAAGATGAAGAACAAAAGCGTGGTTGGCAGCTTACAAAGACACCTCTAATGGCAAAGAGCGACTTGTATAAAATTTCAGGTCACTGGGATCACTATAAAGAAGGTATGTTCGTACTTGGCGATGAAGAAAAGGATAAGGAAGTATTTGCACTTCGTCCGATGACTTGTCCGTTCCAGTATCAAGCGTTTTTAAACAGAGGTCGTTCATACAGAGATTTGCCTATGAGACTTAATGAAACATCGACACTTTTCAGAAATGAGGCGTCGGGTGAAATGCACGGACTAATCCGTGTACGTCAGTTCACAATTTCAGAGGGACACTTGATGTGTACACCTGAACAGCTTGAAGAAGAATTTAAGGGTTGTCTTGAACTTACAAACTATATGCTTACAACTCTTGGATTAATTGAAGACGTTTCATATCGTTTCTCGCAATGGGATCCTGACGACAGAGAAAAGTATATCGGTACAGAAGAACAGTGGAACGAAGCACAAGATACGATGGAGAAAATCTTGAAAGATCTTAACATTGATTATAAAGTCGGTGTCGGTGAGGCTGCATTCTACGGCCCGAAACTTGATATTCAAATTAAGAATGTACACGGTAAGGAAGATACTCTTGTAACAATCCAAATCGACCAAATGCTTGCCGAAAAATTCGGTATGGAATACGTTGATAAAGACGGTACTAAGAAAAATCCGTATATTATTCACAGGACATCAATCGGTTGTTACGAAAGAACACTTGCACTTCTTATCGAAAAGTATGCAGGTGCATTCCCGGTATGGCTTGCTCCTGTACAAATCAAGCTTTTGCCTATTGCGGACAGACATCTGGATTATGTATATGAAATTAAGAAACAGCTTGAGGCAAACGGTATTTTGCGTGTAGAAGTTGATGACAGAAGTGAAAAACTTGGTTATAAACTTCGTGAGGCACAGCTTGAAAAAGTACCTTATATGCTTGTTGTCGGTGATAAGGATATTGAAAATAACACTGTATCTGTTCGTTCAAGAAAAGAGGGCGACAAGGGTGCTATGGCAATAGATGAATTTATCAAAGCAGTTAAAGAAGAAATCGACACAAAGAGAATATAATTGTTAATGTAACGTAAATTTGCTCCCCGACATACTATACAGTGTCGGGGAGGGATTTATATGAGGCTTGGACTTTCACGAACAAGAAACAGAAGTTTAAAAGGTGTAGGAATATTTTTTACACTGTTTTTTTTGATTTTTCTTATATGGCTTATATTCACAAAATTGCAACCGTCTTTTATCGAATATGCAAAGGTGTATTCAAATAACATTGCAAATGAGGTTGTAAACAGTGCAGTAGATGATGTATTTGTTAAAGAAGAATACCAAAGCCTTGCAAAAATTATGGAGAATTCCTCCGAAAATATAAAGGCAATCGAAACGGATACCGCAAAGATCAATCGCTTAAAATCGGCAATAATACAGTCAATGCAGAAAAATATTGATTCACATAAAAGCGATACGGTATATGTACCGCTCGGAAGCTGCAGTAATTTATATTTTCTTGCCGGACTCGGTCCTAAAGTGCCGATACGAATATATCCGGTCAGTATTGTAAATGCTGATTTTAAAGAGAGTTTTGACTCTGTCGGTATTAATCAGGTAAAGCATAAATTGTATTTAGACGTATCTATGAAAATGTCATTCGTGGGAATGATGTTTGCACAATCCGACACTGTGGAAACATCAGTGCTTTTAAATGAAACGATTATTGTAGGTGACACACCGACTTATTACGGAAATGGTGGAATGACTGCATCAGTCGAATAGAAAGGAATTTTATTAATGAACGATATTGAAAAACGTATTGAAGAATTGACAAATGAACTTAATTATCATAACCACAAGTATTATGTTGATGATGCTCCCGAAATTTCTGATTTTGCGTTTGATAAAATGCTTGTAGAACTTGAACAGCTTGAAGAAAAATATCCCGAATATAAAAAGAAAAATTCACCTACAGTAAGAGTAGGCGGAGAAGCTGTTAAAAGTTTTGGTGAAGTTCATCACGACGTGCCTATGTTAAGTCAGCAAAAGGCATTTTCAAAAGAAGAAATACTTGACTTTGACAGACGTGTAAGAGCCGTTGTACATGATGTAAATTACGTTGTTGAGCAGAAAATTGACGGCTTATCTGTTTCTCTTGAATATGTAGACGGTGAATTTACAAGAGGTTCGACGCGCGGTGACGGTATTAACGGTGAGGATGTTACGGAAAATCTGAAAACAATTAAGAGCATACCTCTTACCTTAAAAGACGATATACCTTTTCTTGAGGTAAGAGGAGAAGTATTTTTGTCAAGAGATAACTTTAATAAAATAAACGATATTTTAGAGGCGAGCGAACAACCGCTTTTTGCAAATCCGCGTAATGCAGCGGCAGGCTCACTAAGACAGCTTGATCCCAAAATAGCCGCAAAACGTAATCTTGACATATTTGTTTTTAATATTCAGCAAATACAAGGTAAAGAAATTTCAACACATATTGAAGGCCTTGAATTTTTGAAAGAACAGGGATTTAAAACTATTCTTGATAAAAAATCGTATTCATCTATAGAAAAGGCATATGAGAGAATATTGGAAATAGGTGAGGAGAGAGGTAACCTATATTTTGATATAGACGGTGCGGTAATTAAGGTAAATGAATTGACCGCAAGAGAAATGCTCGGAGATACCGCAAAATTCCCTCGTTGGTCTATTGCATATAAATATCCCGCCGAGAAACAGCAAACGGTTATAAGAGATATTAAAGTTCAAGTCGGAAGAACAGGTGTTCTTACACCTCTTGCAATACTTGATACAGTCCACATTGCAGGCTCAAATGTATCAAGAGCGACACTTCACAATCTTGACTTTATACGTGAAAAGGATATCAGAATAGGCGATACCGTTATTATTCAAAAGGCAGGCGATATAATTCCGGCTGTCGTTGAAGTTATAAAAGAAAATCGTGACGGCAGTGAAAAAGAATTTGAAATGCCTACACATTGTCTTGAATGCGGTGCTTTAATCGTGCGTGAAGAAGGCGAGGCGGCATATCGTTGCACAGGTGTGAATTGCCCGGCACAGCGACTTAGAAATATAATTCACTTTGTGTCTCGAAATGCAATGGACATTGACGGTCTTGGTCCGTCTATCATTGAACAAATGATAGAAAAAGATTTAATCGAAACCGCCGCCGATTTGTATTATGTAAAAGCCGAAGATATAGCCGAAATGGATAAAATGGGTGAAAAATCAGCACAAAATCTTATAAACGCTCTTGAAAAGTCAAAAACAAACCCATTATACAGACTGATAAATGCTTTCGGTATTCGTCATATAGGTGAAAAAGCTGCAAAGATTTTATCGGCAAAATATAAAACTCTTGATAATTTGAGAAATGCGTCTGTTGAAGAACTTACCGAAATAGCCGATATAGGCGGTAAAATGGCACAATCGGTTGTTGAATTTTTTATGCAAGAGCAGTCAATCGCTTTTATTGATAAGCTTGAAAAAGCGGGTGTAAACTGTATAGACGATAGTGAAGATTCTATTATCGACAGACGTTTTGAGGGTATGACATTTGTTCTGACAGGAACACTTTCTAAATATAAGCGAAGTGAGGCAGGAAAAATAATAGAAAATTACGGCGGTAAAACATCATCAAGTGTATCAAAGAAAACAACATATGTTCTTGCCGGTGAAGACGCAGGAAGTAAACTTGACAAGGCAAACAGCTTGGGTGTAACGGTTATCAGTGAAGATGAATTTGAGGAGATGATAAAATGATTGAAGAAAAAGCATTTCAAATAAAGGACGAGCTGATTTCCATACGACGTCACCTCCACAGTACTCCTGAAACTGATTTTGAAGAAATAAAAACATCTTCATTTATTCGCAGTAAACTTGACGATTACGGAATACCTTATACAACCTCAGCTAAAACAGGAACAGTTGCCTTGATTAAAGGTAAAAACAGTAACAAAACTGTACTTTTGCGTGCTGATATAGACGGATTACCTATAAAAGACGAAAGCAAATTTGAAATAAAATCGGAACGCGAAGGATATATGCACGCATGCGGACATGATATTCATGCAACGTGTCTTTTAGGTGCGGCTAAAATTTTAAACGATATTAAAGACGAGTTGAACGGAAATGTCAAACTTGTTTTCCAACCTGCTGAAGAGGGAATAGGCGGTGCATTGCCTATGATTGAGGACGGAATACTTGAAAATCCGCACGTTGACGCAGCTTTTGCACTTCACGTTGAACCGTTAGAAAAAACAGGAAATATCCAAATTAAAGACGGCTCAATTATGGCGTCACCCGACGATTTTAAAATTGTTGTCCACGGTGTCGGCGGTCACGCCTCCGCACCTGAAAAATGCGTAAATCCAGTTACTATCGGCACGGCAATTATAACGGAATTTGAAAAACTAAATGCAACTGTTCTAAAAGATAAGCCGTGTGTTATGACGGTTTGCTATTTTAACGGCGGAACTTGCAATAATGCCATTCCGCAAACTGCTGAAATTATGGGTACGGCACGTTCGCTTGACAATGAAACTCGTGAAATGCTCATAGAATTACTTGATAAAACGGCACATGAAACAGCAAAAAAGCATGGAACAACTATTGATTTTACATTCAATAAACTTTTTCCGCCTGTTGCTAATAACAGTGAAATGAATGATGTCATCAGAAACAGTGCAAAAAAGCTTACCTGCATAAACGAAGTAGTGACGCTTGATAAACCGGCAATGGCGGGTGATGATTTTTCATATTTTGGAGAAAACGTTCCGAGTGCCTATTTTAAATTAGGTGTAGGAAATGTAGAAAAAGGAGCTGTTTATCCGATACATAGTCCGAAGTTTATAGCAGACGAAGACGCTTTACCTATTGGAAGTGCGATTTTGTCACAAACCGCAGTTGATTATTTAGATACTTATAATAATTAGTTTACCATAAAAATATTATGTAAACTAAATTGCTTTTAAGAGGTTTTAAAATTGAAAAAAATAGCAATTATAGATTGCAGAGCAGATGATAAAACTGTATATACTCTTGAAAAATTAAATATCAAAGTAATTCCGACTTTAAAGATTGATAATCTGTATGACTCCGTTGCAACCCACGCAGATATTCAAATTCACTATATCGGAAATAATTGTTTTATATCTGCTCCCGAAACATATGAACATTACAAAAAATATATGCCTAAAAAGTGTACTTTAATTAAAGGACAAAACAATATAGACTCAAAATATCCGTATGACGTGTGGTATAATGCTACGGCTTTAAAAGATTATGTTATTTGTAACAAAGCATATACTGATAAAACGATTCTTGATAGTCACAATAAAGAAATTATTAACGTCAAGCAGGGGTACAGTAAATGCAATATTTGTATTGTAGACAACAATGCAATTATAACATCTGATAACGGAATAGCCAAGACAGTGGCACAAAAGGGGATAGATGTCCTAAAAATATCATCAGGTCATATTGAATTGCGAAAACTTGATTACGGCTTTATTGGTGGAGCAACGGGACTTATAGATAATAACACGCTTGCTGTAAACGGTGACATTAATTCTCACCCCGACAGTGAACAAATTAAGTTGTTTTGCCATAAATATAATGTTGATATTATTTCGCTTAAAGACGATAAATTAGTTGATATTGGAACAATTATAGTAAATATTTAAGTTAGGACTTGATTTTCACAAATAAATCTGATATAATATTCAAGAATTAAATAAAGGGAATGATGTTCTCCCTTAGTATAATACTAAAACCGCTTATTTAAGCTGATGACTTCTGCACTATTTTTTAATGCAGAAACATCAGCTTTTTCTGTATTTTATGGAGGAATATTTATGTTTTTTAGTTTAGCAATCATTTTATTGTTCGGTCTGTTACTTGGCGGAATATGCAAAAAACTGCGATTGCCGTCACTTATAGGAATGTTGGCTGTTGGAATTATAATAGGACCGTATGCACTGAATTTAATTGATACATCAATTCTTGAAATATCCGCACAATTACGCAAAATTGCATTAATTATAATTCTTGCAAGAGCCGGATTGTCGCTCAATATGTCGGAATTGAAAAAAGTCGGCAGACCTGCTATAATGATGTGCTTTGTTCCGGCTTGTTTTGAAATAATAGGTATGATACTTCTTGCACCTAAATTGTTAGGAATATCCGTAGTTGACGCAGCAGTTATGGGTACAGTGGTAGGTGCGGTTTCACCTGCGGTTATTGTGCCTAAAATGCTGAATTTAATAGAGAACGGCTACGGTAAAGATAAAAGCATTCCGCAACTTATACTTGCTGGAGCGTCGGTTGATGACGTGTTTGTTATAGTTCTTTTCTCTGCATTTCTCGGTCTGTCGCAAACAGGAGATATGTCTGCTGTCAGTTTTGTAAAAATCCCAATATCCATTGTATTGGGTATAACTGTCGGTATTTTTGTCGGAATAGTGTTAGGCAAATTTTTTGCTAAAGCACATATCAGAGATACGGTAAAAATAATCATTTTAATGTGCGTGTCGTTTTTGCTTGTTGCATTTGAAGATACTTACGGTGGGATTGTGCCGTTTTCATCGCTTATTGCCGTTATGTGCATAGGTATTTCTTTGCAAAAAGTCAGAAAAGAGGCGACTGAACGTCTTTCTCAGCGATACAACAAACTATGGGTTGTTGCGGAAATATTATTATTCGTGCTTGTCGGTGCAAGCGTTAATATTGATTACGCACTTAAAGCGGGAGTAGCCGCAATTATATTGATATTCTTAGTTTTGCTATTCCGTATGTTCGGCGTATTTATTTGTATGTTGAAAACAAATCTCAACTTAAAAGAAAGACTGTTCTGTATGATAGCTTATCTGCCAAAGGCGACTGTTCAAGCCGCAATAGGCGGAATACCACTTTCTATGGGATTAAATTGCGGTGCAACAGTTTTAACCGTTGCGGTTTTGTCAATAATAATCACCGCACCGTTGGGAGCATTTTTGATAGACTTAACATATAAGAAACTATTGACAAAAAACGCTTTACAAAAGCAAATAAAATGATATAATTGTATTATATTTTATTTTAAGGTGGTTTAGTTTATGAATGTAACATTAAAGCGTGACGGATTAACTTTGCGAGGCGAACTTTTAAAGCCGGACGTTGAAAAATGTCCGATACTTATTATATTTCACGGATTTATGGCGAATATAGGCAAAGATGATAAATCGATGTTTTATCAGATTGCACACGAATGTCTGAATAACGGTATCGCAACAATACGGTTTGATTTTGACGGTCACGGCGACAGTGACGGTGAATTTTGTGATATGAATGTATTAAGCGAAATACTTGATGCCGCTAAAATAATTGATTATGTCAGAGGACTTGATTTTGTTACCGAAATAAATATACTCGGTCATTCTCAAGGTGCTTTGATAGGCGGTATGATGGCGGGATATTATCGTGAATGTATCAGTAAACTTATAATGCTTGCTCCTGCCGCAACAATTAAAGACGATTCTTTAATCGGCTCGTGTTTCGGTACTCCGTATGATATGATAAACGTACCGGATAAATTTCCTGTAAAAGATAATGAGGGTAATCATTATGAAGTCGGCGGTATGTATTTCAGAGTTGCAAGAACATTGCCTATTTATGAAACTACATCAATGTTCTGTGGTAAAACACTGATCATACATGGTACTGCCGATGACGCAGTTGGAGTTATCGGTTCTCGCAGATATAAAGAATGTATGCCGCATAATACCGAACTTGTAATTATTGAAGGTGAAGGACACGGTTTGGATAATTCATTGGATGATATAAAGAAACGTGTTATCGAGTTTTTGAAGAAATAATTATAATCAGAGTTGAAATATACTCTGATTTTGTTTTGTTTATAAAATAAATGTGATATAATATAGTTGAGGTGAAAAAGATGGATTATAATGAATTAGAACCTAAGATAGTATTTCAATATTTCAAGGAAATATCGAATATTCCGCATGGTTCTGGAAATACAGAAGAAATATCAAAATATTTAATGAATTTCGCAAAGGAACATAATCTTAAAGCAATTTATGATTCCGGCAGAAATATTATAATTTTTAAAGACGGTACAAAAGGGTTTGAAAACAGTGGGCCTATTATTTTACAAGGTCATATGGATATGGTGTGTGACAAAGTACCGGATTGCACTATTGATATGTCTAAAGAGGGCTTGACATTGTGTACCGACGGTGAATATTTATGGGCTGACGGTACAACGCTTGGCGGTGACGACGGAATTGCAGTTGCTTATATACTTGCAATTCTTGCTTCAGACGATATACCTCATCCGCCTATTGAGGCAGTTATAACAAGAGATGAGGAAATAGGTCTTTTAGGTGCGGCTGAGCTTGAGACGTCATATCTGAAAGGTAAGCGTTTAATTAATATTGACAGTGAAGATGAAGGCATTTTTACCGCCGGTTGTGCCGGTGCAATGATTTATACTGCCAATATTCCGATAGAATTTGAAAACAGTGACAACAACACTTTGCGTATAGAAATAAGCGGTTTAAACGGAGGACACAGCGGTATTGATATTGGCAAGCAACGTGAAAATGCAATCAAATTATTAGGGAAAATACTTTATGAGTTATCACAAGATTGTAAATTTTCTGTTTGCGATATAAATGGGGGAGTTAGAGAAAACGTCATACCTAAGCAAGCATATGCCGTAATCTGTATAGAGGATACATCGAAATTAAAAGACATAGTCAAAAACATAAAATCAGAATTAATCAATACGGAAAAAGACTTAAAAATAACGTTTTCAGAAACTGAAATCAGCAAAAAACTTTCAAAGCAAAGTACCGAAAAAATAATAACGTTTCTTACAAATACAAAATCTACCGCATTAAAGTTTAACAATAAAAATGAAGTTCTTACATCTCTGAACTTAGGTGTTGTTTCGTTAGCGGATAATACATTTCGAGCAAGTTTTATGATTAGGTCCAATTTGAAGAATGAAAAAGAACAGCAATCGGACATTTTAGATGAATTAGTGTTATCACTTGGCGGTTCATTTGAACATTCCGCAAGCTATCCTGCATGGGAATATGCTGAAAATTCAAAATTAAGAGAAACTATGACTGCTGTATTTGAACGTTTATATGACAGAACGCCTAAAATCGAAACTATCCACGCAGGGTTGGAGTGCGGTATTATTGCCGATAAAATTAATAATCTCGATGCAGTATCAATAGGACCTAATATTTTAGAAATTCATACTCCGAACGAGAAACTTGATATAGCTTCTACCAAACGTACATGGAAATTTTTAATTGAAATTTTAAAAGAATTAAAATAGCTTTTAACAGACAGAAATTCAAAATGAATTTCTGTCTGTTTTTGATTAAGCAAAAATAAGTACAAAAAACATATCTGTGTATAAGAATAATTCTCCTTAAAAATATTTTGATACTGTTTAGACCCACAGGGGCTCTTAGCAATTGTAGCCTCGTTCTAAATAAACCGTCATGCGGTATCTAACTGATTAACAAACTGCAAAGAGTCTGTGACTGGAGCCTTTCGTGAACCGTCAAGCGGTAGGAGCGCACAACCAATCCACAGCATCTTAAACAGTATATCATAGTTCTTGGAGAGGAACTCTAAAAACTACGTAGGGGGTAAAATTCAAAATATCAATCTAAGTAAGATAAATGACGCTTTATTATACTTGGATGTGTATTTTCAAAATTACCTCTCATCAACGGTTTACCTATGCGGTTTCTGCGTTTATTGAAAATGACAAAAACTCCATTTTGACCACTTATTATATTTTTCAAAATGTTGTCAGCCTCCTTTAATGAACTTATTTTAATGAAGATTTCTACCTTTTCATAAGCAAATACCGTTCGTGATATAATTATTGATCAGTTGTCAATTCTTCCTGAATTACCTGCATTTAATTCTGTTAATGAAATCAAAAATACTATTAATACTATCCTAGAGTAAAATTAATTATATGAACACATTCAAAAAGGTCAGTACACATAATGTACCGACCTTTTTCTTATTTTGTTTCCACAAATGAAATATTACCGTTTTTGTACACGAACAATGGTTCGTTATTATTACGATAAACTTCTTTGTCCGGAGCTTTGCCTACGACAGTTTTAACATATAAAATGTTTATAATAGTCGTACCAAAGGGTTTGTAGCTATTTTGGCAGAAATAGCCGTGTTTTTCTCTGTTTGGGCGTTCATCATTATGCAAAATTCAGGATATTCCATCATATCCCACATTGCATCTTCTGATGTGCTTAGGAATTCAGCAATTTTTGAAAAAATAGCCTGCAAGGCATAATTGTTCTCCCGGTTTGATTCCTGCCGGTATTTCGCAATTCACTGTACCATAAGCTGTCGGCACATTAATCACTGCTCCCAAAACAGCTTGTGGAAATGAGATAGTCATATAGTAAACAACGTCTTGACCGGTCCTCGCAAAACCTTTCTTCTGTTTTACTTGAATATTGATAACCAAATCACCGTTTTCTCCACCATTGATTCCGACATTGCCTTTGCCTTTTATTTTTAATACCTGTCCACTGAATATGCCTCTCGGAATACTTATATCATATATGAATTTCTTTAATACCTTACCGGTATTATTACAAATTGTACAATTATCAGTACGATTTTCTTCATTACTGCAAGGACATATTTCTTCATGCTGAACAGTTATCTCCTTTCGGCAGCCGAGAATTGATTCCTCAAAAGCAATTTCTACTGTAGTATATACGTCAGAACCTCGAATACCTTTCTGCTCAGGCTTTTCTGATTTTGTTGTTTCTTTCTTCTTTTCTGTATTCGTCTTACTTCCGACATCACTGAATATAGTACCAAAGTTAAATATAGACTTATGTTTCTTTTCACGATTTTCTGATATAAGCCTATACGCCTCTGATACTTTTTCAAATTTAGCAGTTGCGTCTTTATCATATCTATGCTAAGTTAAAAAACATTTTCGTTTAGAAACACCGAACTGTTAATATTCTGAATAAAACAACTGATTTTATCACTAATACCCGATTCATTACATACATATTGCGTTACCGGAATAGCTAAACAGCGTGAAAGTATAGGAGGCTTAATATCATTGATATTAAGCCTCCTATACTTTTGATACCACCCTTTTTTAGTCCTATAAATCCGTACACAATAATAATACCAACAAATAACATACTTATAAGCATTTTTCTTCTCTCCTTTCTTTTAAACGTAAAAAAGCAGACAAAAATCAATTCAGATTCTTGTCTGCATAAATTTACTTTGTATTTTGTTGTCACTTCATACTTTAATGTTAGTATATCAGAGGTCAGAAATGAAGTCAAGTTATTTTATTGAGTTTGTTCAGGATATTCTTTATATGTATAAAGTATTTGAATATTATTTTTTAAGAGCAATAATGTGTATTTCCCATATATCGCTATTTGATTCAGAGGGTACTTGATAATATAAATTTCCATTATATATATATAGTTATATGTTTAATATCTTGCACAACATTTTTATTAATATTGGTAATGAAAATTTTATTTCCATTACTTTTTGAATAAATAGAGCCCTATCCCACTAAACTATCACCGTTTAATTGATAAGATAAAATCAGAACAACCATATTTTATTGGCTTTACTCTTCTTCAAATCCTTCTTGCCAATTACTGTCGCCTAAAATATATTTATCGATATGAAAACATGAAATATCATAATCTTTAAATCCAGGTAATAATTTATATTTTTCAATAATAGCAACAGCTTCTTCTCTTAGAGAGTATATGCCAATAATTTTTGTTTCTTCATATTCTAAATGTTTTCCATAACTATATGAATGTTGCAGTAAATAAACGCTTTTTTTCATTAGTTTCCACCTCTATCTCCATATTTTTTCAATTTGTTATACTCTGAACCAGGTCCTGTTCTATAGTTATCTTTTCCATATCGTTCGTCCATAACTCGTTTAGCAAATTCTTTACCACTCTCGCCTGCACGTGGTTTCTTACCTTTTGCCCAAGAAGGTATATCAGTAGCTTTTTCTTTGTTGCTAGATTTTGCTTTTTTTGCAAGATACATTACGCCTCCTACAACATCTATAACAACGCAAGTTCCTATTCCTCCAACATATATAATATCACCTATTGGCAAAGGTCCATCTAATCCAGCTAACCAGAATGTACTTCCGGCCCAAGTTTCTACGTCTATCATAATATGTTTTATATCCATATTCTACAGCATAATTTATTGTTTTTTGTTCATCTCCATATATCATATTGTCAACATTCCAAAATTGATCTTCACTTATAAAACGTCTAATGCTACTATCATAATATCTTGCTCTCAGATATGTCATACCGCTTTCATAATCGTAATATTGACCATAGTAGCGTAGTGGATTATTTTCAAAAGAACTTGATTCATTTTTGGTTTGTATTTCTCCCCACGCATCATATGTATAATCAGCGGCTTTATTGCTTGTACTTGTGTAAATAGAAAGTACATCGCCATGTGCATCTTTAAACAAATAACCGGTTGTACCATTTTGTCTCCTTGACACATATCCGTTTACTCCCATTACATTTGTTGCATAATTGTTATTATTTAACGTTTCATTAATAACATTATCACCGTCATAGTAATACTTAGTTGTATTGTCCCCTATTGTTTTACTTGCTCTTAATCCGTCTGAATAATAAGTATAACTTGCTGTTTCACCCACATCATTATTATAATTAACTAACTGTCCCCATGCATTATAAGAATATGTTTCTTTGCCGATATAATTATTAATACAATCATAGCCTTCAGTCAAATTAGTTAACAAGTTCCCATTTTTATCATATGTTAATGAAATCTCCCAATCCGCATAAAAGCTATTATTCCCCAGTTTTCTTGTAGCCCATTGATCAAGATAATACGTTAATCTATTATTTTGATGTCAATAAAGCTCCGATGTTGCAATATATATATATTTCCATCAAGAAATACTTCATAATATTTTGCTTTTTGAATAATAAAGAAAACGTGATCAAAAGTGCAAGTATTTTCTTTAAACTTGTACTTTTCATTTTTTTCTTTCATTTAATCAATTACTTTCCGTTCAATTGCTACATCAATCTGTGAATTTAGTTTACAACTCCTTTTTAATTCACATTTTGTATTATATATATTTTTTTATTTTAACGCACATTTTGTAACATCATTCCTATATTTTTATATTAACATACAAATATTAAATATACAATTAGGAAATATGTAGAATTGTTCTGTTATATTTTAGTTATAATTACTATGAAACAAGAAAATAAAAAAACAGATAAAAATCTCATAATACTTTTTGCATAATTACCTTAATTTGCAATCTGCCCTTTATTATACTTAGATTGATATTTTTTTGACAGGTCTAAAAAAAATAGCTTAACCATGCGTTTTTTAAGATAGGCTATTACCAACTCCTTTTTCTGATTAT
>ENA-ORTT01000297-ORTT01000297.1-human-gut-metagenome-genome-assembly--contig:-NODE-297-length-70433-cov-54.776692_pt1 | contig 70433 bp, 105 predicted proteins | sample MGYA00242074_ERZ509197 | MGnify/ENA primary metagenome ERZ509197 (study PRJEB26280, sample SAMEA2338789) | human gut metagenome | biome: human gut; feature: human-associated habitat; material: faeces...
TGGTGATCTTTGAACTTTCCCACGGTATAACTACCGGTTGTTTTGATGTCGTGAATACTGGTAGGCATCAGTTCGTCAATCAAACCATAAACCAAAACATTGCCGTATGCGGTTGGAAGAATCGCTTCTACTCTTTGTTGGGTTAATGCTCCTTTGAAGTAACCGGAAAACTCTCGGCAAAGTGAGATTGGGAAAGTAAAAACACGATTATTATAGGTAGCTTTCAAACCTATAACCTCGTTGGTCTGAACCTCATCGTAATACAAAGGTTTACCTGTTTCGTCACAAGCTCCTTCGCGTATTACCTTATATATCTTTTCAACCTGCACGGTTTCGGATTTCCGATTTTCAACCATACAGTCAATAACCTCATTAAAGGCTGTTCCCTTGTCTGCCGCTTCGCTGTCGAATGGCTTGCGGTTAATCCGGTCTATCAGTTCTTGAAACTGTTGTTCGTGAAATTCTTCGGGAGTATGGGGTGGATTTTCTGACCACCCCCAGTACTTATCCCAAATCACATCACTATTCAGATATGCCCCAAAGGCATCAAGAAGCGTTGCGTAAATACGATATTTAGGCTGCTGGTTCATATTTTTTTTCTGAATTAAGTTTCAGATTCAAAGACTTCGCTTTGTTAGCTACCAACTTTGCCGCCATTTGCTTTGAAGAACCAACGTGCTCAAAGTTATCTATTTGCGCGATAAAATTATTGGCAGATTCCGCATCCGTAATAAGTTCGATCTGTTCTTTTATCTCTTCAATAACTTTATCATACTTTTCCTGTGCCTCTTTCTTGGCAGCAAGCATACCCAAATACGAATTGATTATCTTGGCGGTGATAAAGTCGTTCTTTGCGGTTGGATTACCATTCTTGTCAAGGATGGTAGGAACTTCCATCACTGAAGGAAGATTGCAAGTATTCTTACCGTCATTTCTTGAAGTTGGGTCAAAAGTAATAGTACGTCTTTGGACGCCTCTTTCGCTTTTCATTTCAAGATAACCGAGCAAATCCAGTTCAGTAACGATAGAGTTGTAGGATTTTTCACGCAAGGCAGGGATAAACACCGTATCATCACCTTCTTTTCTTGTGTCGCGATGGGCAACGAAAATGATGTGCTTGTTAAGCCCCGAAAGTGTTCGTGTCATCCATGAAAACTCCGCATTGATACCGCTCCAATCCTTGATAGACGGTTGGCGGCTGCCACATTTATAAGTAATGATGAAATCCATCATCTTGCCAATGGTATCTACCACGATTGTCTGATAGGCAGACAAATCCTCCTGCAAGACCTGTTGAACATCACTCCATGAAGTGACCTGTACAGTATCTATGTTTTCCAAATGCGCCATATTCATACGCTTAACGCCATTATCGAAATCCAATAATAACGGTTTCGGTGCGCTCAATGCCACTGTTGATTTTCCCATACCAGCCTGACCGTAAATCATCATCTTTACAGTGGTAGGAATTACTAATTCATTTGATTTTTTAATAAGACTCATAATCGTAAAATTTAAAGGGTTTATATTACTTTCATTCTATTCAAAAATCTGTTGATCGACTCCAAATTGTACCAAATCATTTTTCCATCTTTGGCAAATGAAACCTGGGCGTTATTCCTAAGTTTATCAAGGTAATCAACGCTACACCCCAAATAAGCCATCGCTTCATCCTTATTAAGCCAAAGTTTCTGTACGGATTCAACCTTTCCTCTTTTCATATCATATCTTTCAGAAATTCTATTTTCTCTTCTCTAATCCGTCTTGCCCTACGCATATCCGAATGGAAATCCTGATAAAACGTAATTGAAAACACACATAATAAACAACAGGCGATAACAGAACGGGCTATTGGTGGGAAATCCATAGTGAATTTCATGCCAGCCAGACGCTCATATAGCATGGTCGCCAGTTCTCTTCCATTTCTTACATGAAGAATCTCAAAAGCCTTCTGCAACTGGTTGTTTATCGTGCTCACAGCCCTGCATTTCAAATCGGCTATTTCCTTCTTCTCATACCCTTGTGCATACATTCGTGCCGTAATCTCGCATTCAGGTGTAAGTTCATTAAAAACTCTCTTCATAATCGTGCAAGTCAGCTGATTAATAATTGCGGATAACCTCAATATATCCGGCTTCCCTGTTAGTGTCCACCGAATACAAAGTTTGCTCCTTGTCTATTATCCGGTCAATCCTTGCCAGCCTGTTAAGATCAGCGGTACACCTGCGAAGCTGTCCGGCAAGCTTGTCGCTAAAGTCAAAGCTGATTCTGTCATTCTTCTTTTTCAGCTTTTTCTTGATTTCTGTTCTTTCTTTCAGTTCTTTTGCCATAAAAGTAAAATTTAATTAATGATTCGTGGATGGTAAGGGAATCGAACCCCTCTCAATCGTGCCAATTGTTTGCGCAACACGAAGCTCTAACCGATAAGCTAACCATCCGATTAAAAAAGGTGCACTATCCTCACGGACGGCACACCCAGTACAAACACAATATAAAACACGAATATCTAATCTATTATCATAACAATGCTTTTAACCGCGTTCTTGAAATGATCAAACTTCCGGTTCAAATCACTCCAAGATTTATACCATGTATTTTTCTCTTCAGCTAATTTCTCGTTAGCCTCTTCCAGTTCCTGCACACGCCTTACTAAATCTTCATGCGTCATGCCTCTTAATTCTTCCACTGTCATAATCGTATAAATTTAAAATGTCGTTAAAAAGGTAGGAGTCGAACCTACTTCTTGTAAGCTAAATGAATATATAAATTAGAATATAAGTTAATACCAACAATTAATCGCTTACACGCATTCCAACAATGCTACTTCATAAATTACCGCCCAGCTGGTTTACAAGGTGATTGTGCACTCATCCCCATGCGCCTTGTGCCGGATTATAGGACTACCTTTTAGCGGTCTGTTTTAAGTTCTCTATAAGTTATTCTCATGAGCGACACACACCCTACACATATAACACTCATTATAGTGATAGAGAATATTTTCATAGGACTGTAAGTAGTGATAGCCCCGTAAAGCATACCGGCAGCACATATACTAACCAATATAGATAAAATGAATTGGATTGTTTTCATAATCGTATAAATTTAAATAAGTACCTGTACCCTAATCGAATAGCAGAACCTTATTTCAGTTCAGTACAGGCTATATTGTCGAAAACAGTACGGACGCCTAACCCGTATGCTCACTGCTCAAAGACGATTCTTTGCGGTGTTTTCTATTAATTGTTAAACATTGCACAGCTCACAAGCCCCAACTTGCTTATGTGCGTTCGTTATCTTTGGTTGGCAAAAACGGCTTATGAATTACACCGTAATTGCTTTTACAGAATTTCAAAGAACTAATCAATAGTACCCTACCCGATTCTCGCTATCGGTTGCCGTTCAATCCGTCCGTAGGGCTGTCGTGCGTTGCATAATCGTGTATTATGCGTATCGGCTGATACCTTGTACCCGGCATAGAGCATCGTAATCCATGCCATCATCTTCACAAGTTTCAAAACCTTTTAAGGCATCTTCCAAACTGTCTATCTCATCCGTTATCAACTGGATAACTTCTTTCTTGCTATCAGCATTGAACATCAGGCAAACAGTCCTTTCATCGTTGTTGTGAGCTGCCTCTAAATCTTTATAAAGGCTATCCAACTGCTGGTTAATCGTGTAAGCATTCATATCCATATCTTTTATGCGATTGACATCAGATTAGCTTTTTTGAAGCATCTGAATTCTTGGCGTTCAGTATCATAGTAAGTCTGGACGGTATCATTCTTCTTTCTATTGTCAGTACCAGTGATGGCAGGCATCAGCTTTTCATTTAGTGTACCGTATGCCTCACGAACAGAACCGTCCACTTTTTTGAAGTAGAACTTCACTATCTTCTTCTTCATCTCACCTTTCAGTTTCAAATTAGCCCAAGCGACCTTCATTGCTTCGCTCATGGTGTAGCCATTACGCTTAACGAACTGCCAAGCAAGGCTCATTACTTCGTGTAAAAATTCTCTTGTTCTCATAATCGTGTATTTTAATATGTTTATACTATTTGAAATCTGAATTAATCTTCGTTTCTTTGTATCAGTTTAATTTGATAATGCAAAGATACACGTTTTTGTGTATACTACAAATAGCATATAAACAAATATGTGTATATAAACACTATTTAACTATTAAAGCAGATTATACCTTATTATAATATGAAGAAAGAAGACAGAAATAGAAATTGGATAGCGCGGATAGCACTGGGATTAAGTGTCATTGCAATATTGCTATGGCTATGCAAATACGAGCCTGTAACATGGACTCTATTCGATTCTATGATTGCTTTTCTTTCTTTCGTTGTAGGAGCATTAGCCGTAATGGTTGGATATAACATTTTTGGGTTAAAAAACGACCTTAAAAATGAAATAGAAGAAAAATTACAGGACATAAGTGACCATCATGTAATTCATACAGCAAAAACTATGATGTATATAGAGATACGCCTGCTACACATGGCTATGAAATTAAAAAATATAGCAGATATAAGGCAATCTATTTACATGATGCTTGAGACCACTGAAAAGACTAAAGATAAGGAAGATATAGATTATGTTATTAATCAGTTGAAAGAACTTAAAACACGATATGGATATACACTGTTTGACGATGCATTCACAAGGAAACTAAAGATTAAACTCGGAAGGATTGGCACTTTCTCTGATAGCGCGCTTCTCTTCCTTCAAGATCTTGAAGTATGATTCTTTTGCATTATCAACAAGCCTGTTTGATTCTTTAAATGGATCCTTACAGATTGTTTTGTTTGGCGTATGAGATGACTCTTCTATTTGCATTCTCATTGATTCAAATAGAAAAGGATTGATTATTACCATAACTATAAAAGTAAAGCGACCAACTCCAAAGTTGCGGTTTGAAGTTAAGTCGCCTATATAGTCCCTTACGGGAATAGTTAAACAAATTAGTTGAAATCATCCGCAACTTGATTCCGACACAAATATACACAAAATTGTTTATATGAAAACAGAAGGTGAAAGAATTTCTGATATTATTTCTCATTTCTGCGAATCAAAAGCTGATTTTGCAAGAAAAATGGAAGAAAGCCCACAAACAATAAGTAATTGGGTATCTCGTGGTGCTGGTAAAAATGTACTCAACAAAATTTTATCAAAATTCCCAGATGTAAATGCAAACTGGCTTCTTACTGGTGAAGGAGAGATGTTGTCTCGTAAAGAAAATAACGAGAATATTGTAATGGAGCCAATTTTGGAATATGGTACTGAACAACCTAAAATCAACTATACAACAGGCGTTCCCTATTATAATGTAGATTTTATAGGTGGTTTTGACCTGATTCTAAACGACCAAACTATAAATCCGGAATATATGATAGATTTTCAAAAATACAATAATGCGGATTGCTGGTGCAATGTTACAGGTCATTCTATGGAACCGGAAATCAATCACGGAGATATAATAGCATTAAAGAAAATAGAAGATAAATCATTTCTTCCACTTGGAGAAGTGTATGCCATCGTTACAACAAACGATATGCGCACTATAAAAAGATTGGGAGCTGGGAAAACTGACGATTCATATACGCTCATCCCATCCAATAAATCACCAGAGTATTCCCCACAACAACTTCCAGCAAGAATGATTAGAACTATATTTCAAGTATTGGGAGCTGTAAAGAGATTTTAGAAACTAAATATATTAAGATTATGAAGAAGATTTTATTTTTGCTTGGACTACTAGTAAGCCATATTACATCCTTCGCCTTTAACACTAGTACCAACTTTGGCTTTAATCAACAAAAGACAGAAGAAGAATACCAACAATATGTAGGAAAATGCTTTACGGTGCGCCCCGCATATGGGCAATTAGAAACATGGGATAAATCTGGATTTAAATTTAATGAATCTTACATTGGCAAGACTTACACTATATCAAAAGTCACAGTTAAAAATATAACTCTTAACGACAAGCCTAATAAAGAAATTTCTATCATTGCTATCGAAAACGGGTCTAAAAGAAAAATTAAATTTAAAGGGTATGAAGAAGTTTCCGTAAAAGTTAGTATATGGAGTGGAGTTAAACAATGGCCACTCATTTCGTATATGCCCATTGTTTTCACTGAACCTTTTGAGGAATACAAACAACTTCATATGGGAAAAATAATACAACACGATATGGTCAAAGATCAATATGAAATTATTGATCTATTTATAGGAAAGGGAGTTGGTAAAGATTATGCGACAGCAGAAATAAATGTAAAAGTTAAAAATAAACGAACTGGGGAAATTATAGAATGTCCGTATTCAATGGTTAAAACTACGCCTTTTCAAAAGGCACTCAAAGGAAGCTATAAGACAGCTTTATTGAAAGTTGAAAAGCCAGAAAAAGCAACAAATCGATATGGTAACACAAAAATCATACAAGACAATGGGATTGATAAATATTCATATAACGACAGCATAATAGACATTGTAATTTTTGGTACTTCAGAGCAATTTAACTTTATGCTAAAAAATGTATCCGATCATTCTCTTAAAATCATTTGGAATGAAGCAGCATTTGTAGGATTAGATGGTTTATCCTCAAAAATTATGCATGTTGGAACAAAATTCTCCGAACGAGAAGGAGACCAACCAGCTACCACAATCATAAAAGGTGCCAAAATTGAAGATTTAGCAACCCCGACATCTAATGTTTATTATGACGATGGTATAAAAATAGGTTATAGCACAATCGGAAATGGATGGAAAAAGCATTCCATGCTCCCTGAAAAATATATAGGAAAAGAAGCTGGCGAAATCAGATTAATGCTGCCCATCCAGATTAGAGATGTTATTAATGAATATACTTTTATTTTCAAGGTATATTACACATATGACCATCCAGAATTATTAAAAAACGAAAAACTTTAATCAAACAAGCAGTGCATATTTATTTTTATGCACTGCTTGTTACAACTACACCTAAATCATACTCCTAATATTCGGAGTATTACAAATTATTCTCTTCTTCAAAGTATGGGGAATGACAAACGACATCAAAGATATAAGGAACAAGTATCTCAAAGACGAGGATGAGAAACAAAGAAAAAACACAGAGCATGACGCTATAACCAAAATAAGTGGCGGTTCTAAACCAACAATATAAGCCGGGCATCATTTCCCGGCTTTTTCTTTTCCAAACACATAGTCAATCACTCTCCTATTGGCATCGTCCACCTTCTTCTGATCGAATTTGATATAGATACTAGTAACATCAGAACCAATCTCATGTCCTAAACCGGCAGATATAGTTTCTTTAGGTATATCAAGTTCCGCAGCCAATGTAGCCCATGAATGGCGGGCCCAATATGTGGACAGATCCGGAAATAACGGTTGGCGAACCTTCTTTCCTCCCAGCCCTTTACGCTCGAATGGCCCTATATTCTTCAGTGCCTTGTTTATCCGACTGATAAAATCTTTGTAATTAGAATACTCGTCCAAAACATTCAAGAGATATTGCCTTCCCTTATATCGATCAATTATACCCTGCGCTTCCGGTTCTATCTTCACTGAATACAATTTTCCAGTTTTTCGACGATGATATTCAATCCGCCCGTTGACTATGTTCTCCTCTTTCAGCAGAAGCATATCCCCTATATTTATGCCGATCAAATAAAACGACAGCATAAATAAGTCCCTGTATCTCTCCTCAAATTCCTCGCATGGATAGGCTTTCAGTACTCTAATCTGCTCGATGGTGAGAGAACGCTTTCGGGTTTCTTCTTTCTTTATCTTGAATTTCCTAAATGGATATAATGTGGTTATCTCTTCATCAATGGCATAGTTGAAAACAGCACGAATATTCCGAATATGAATAGCATAGGCATTTATCTTCATTCCGCTTCCACTCATCCAATTCTCGAATGACACAAGCCATTTTCTGTCCATAGTATCGAATGTACAATTAGGGTCAAAAGCCAGCAGTTTGTTTCGGGTAGTTTCATAAACAATCTTTGTGCCGGCATTATTCTTCAATGAAACAAATTCATCCAAATAATCAATGAATGACTTTTCACTCTTTTTCCTGCCGCTAATAATTTCTTCCAAGTGAGATTTCAGCATCTTATCGGTTATCACTTTAAGCTTTCCCATAGAATGCATGACAAGAAGTTCATTCTCTACAGCGGCAAAGATATTGCGCAATGCTGCATTTTTATATTTATAATTTGGTTCTTTCTTATTATAGCAACTTCCATCCCATGCTTCAATGGCAGAATCAAACCCCGTAGAAAGCAATAATTTGCTTTCATGCTGGATACGTAACTTAATAGGGTATTTATTGTTAGCCTTTGCCCTTCTTGTGTCAAGATAGAAATTAACGGTAGCCATAGTCATTTATTTACGGTGCAAACCGCTTAAATTTGCACCTGATTTGCACCGCAAATATAAGAAATAGCCCACAATAACCACCAATAACAACACGAATAATCAATTAACAAATAAAAAAAGTAGTTAGAAATAAATCTAACTACTTGATTTTCAATAGAGCGGCAAACGGGACTCGAACCCGCGACCCTCAGCTTGGGAAATTTAAAATTTAAAATATAACATATTGATTATAATACATTTAAAAACAAATTGTTTTTATTGTGACGTTTTTGTGATTATACTACATTATTTTCTTTGATTTGTGAAGATAAATATTGCTTCCCTCTTTAGCAAATAAGAATGCAAAAAAAGAGGACACCTTAACGGAAAAGGTATCCTCTCTGCCTGAAATAAACAAGGACGTAAATCAAACGAGCTTCAGACGGGTAAATTCTTGTCCGAGTGCATGTATTCCATTCTCAATCCTTTTTAATTGATTCTCTGATATATACGTGCCACCTTTTTTATATTGCCTCATAAGCGTATCATTAATACCGACATACCGCGCAAAAGCACTTACATTAAGCACACTGTAATATTCAAACAAAGACGATACATCAAATTTAAATACAGGCTCCGCATCAATCAAGCACTCAGGAACTTTCAACCCACTTTCATTACAAGATTCTATTACTTCCTGAATGGAGTTGAAAAAATCATCTTTAGCCTCATTGACTGTAACACCTGTACCCATAAGAGAAACCCCATCGCAATCTACATTGTAAGCGATGTAAGTTCCTGATTTCTGCTTTTCTATAACCACATTCATACTCATATATTGTTTATTTCTGAAAAAGAAACCGGGCATTAAAACCCGATCTCCTTTTTCAGCTTGTTCATCAAGCCGGGGCGCACTTCCTGCGACCAATGACGTTCCAATAAAATGATTTTCCCGTTAACCTTGTTCACGTATATGTCGTGACGACTGCCGTGTTTCAAAAAAACAAAACCATTATCGACCGCCTTTTTCTTCATCTCTTGCCAATTCATACGCTTCGATTTGATTTACACTGCAAATATATAACGTTTTTGTTATATACACAAATAAATATGAGAATAAATTTATTATTTGCACAAAAAAAGAACGACCGCCAGCGAAAAGCACAGCAGCCGTTCAATCCACGTCCCTACTCTCTATCCCATTCTCCCGAGAAGACAATAGCAAAGATATCAATTCTAAAACGAAATACAAAAAGAAAACTATATTAATTAGTTATAAAGAGCCAATTTTGAAACAAAAACCAATCTTCTTAAAAAATTGCCATTAATGCAATATTTTTTACTTGCAAGATAAATGAAGAGAATTAATAGACGGCAAGACTGGCGAGTTTGTATTTTTATTGACAGGAAACGAATATTATGGAATGGGATCGGAAAAACAAGTATAAAACAGATAGCTTTTATAGATTTCTACTGCCTGATGTATTTTTCCGGGGATTTTTGAGATTTTATTTGATTTTGTTTTACATTTCTACGTTTAGAATACTTCTGGTTAGCCCTTGTCAGATCCTTGATGATCGTTTCATCAAAAACTTCTGAATATATCTGAGTCGTTCTAACAGAAGTATGTCCCAAAATTCGTTGTACTGTCGTAATTGGAACACCTTGATGTACCAACAGAGTAGCACAAGTATGCCGGGCTGTATGATAAGTGATCTTTTTATTAATCCCAGCCATTTGAACCAGTTTTTGTAATATTCTGTTTGTATCTGAATTACATCCTATCTTAGATAACTCTTCTATGCTGTTATAATGGCTTATAATGCTTAGAGCCTTTCCGCGAAATAATAGATACAAAGGTATTTGAAGTTTTGACCCAGTTTTAAGGCTGTTCAATATCAACCAACTATTCCCGTCTATAATGATTAAATTACGATTGCTCAACTGTTTAAAATCGGAAAATCTGAGTCCCGTATAACAACAGAACAGGAAAGCATCAAGAACATGTTGGCTGTTATTCTTCTTTTCAGGTAGTTTCAAGGATTCCATCTTTTCAAGTTCGTTAGGCAGTAGAAAACGATGCTCTGTCTGTTCTTTCTTAATTTTAAACTTGCGGAATGGATAGGCATCTTGTGGAATATACCCTTGGTTTATTGCTTCATTGATAAGGGTGCGAAGTACTCTCATGTGCTTTCCTATCGTGTTGACTTGTAATCCTTTGTTTCGTAAAAACACATCAAAATCCTTAAGAAAAGTATAATTAAGATCTTTAAAATCAATTATGCCACGAAATTCCTTTAATGTCGCCACTGTTACCAGCATGTTATCTTTTGTACGCGCTTTTCGATCTGAATTCTCTATGGTATGTTGCGCAAATTTCAAGAACGAGATGGAAGGTGATATATCTTTTTTAACAAACTCTTTTAATTTTGAAAGTGTGGCATCAATACCATTTTTCCAGCAATTCAGTTCTATTGCCTGCAAATCTAATATGTAACCATATAACATCGCATTGAGTTCGTTACTTTGAGGATGGTTTACAACTTGTGCTCCTTGTTTGCTCCAATGCTCCGGTTTTAAATATACATTTGTTTTAAAATAGGCTTTACGTTGGTTTAAATATGCTTCAACCTGCACTAAGGCAGTTCCTTGTTTATTAAGTTTCTTTTGTCGATTATAGACCAAACGATATCTAATTTTTTCTAACATGGCAGTTTTTATTTTAAAGTTAAGTATTTCTATCTTTATTACAAAACAATACATAAAAAATTGCTCCTGGGGGAACTGATTGGTACGGCTACGGCTAATAAGGATGGATTAATGCCTGCCGGACAGGTATTTACTAACCCTGGTGGCGCTTTAAATGCTGGTCAAGTATGCCTATTATCTACTTCTAAATATAGCACTGTATATAATGTTGTCGTTTGGCACGCATGGAGAGGAATAGCATCATATCACATATTGTTATCTAATGATTCTAGCAAAGCGACATATAAAGTTATAGCATTGTCCAATTTATCATCACAGAAATTTTATGTTACAATAAGTGACAACAAGACTATAAGTATTTATTTGAAAAATAATTCGGAAGGTCCAATGAATTTATCAATACAGCCAGTTACCAGCTTTAAAACTACTCCTGTGATTACAACATTGCCGGAAGATGCAATTGAAGTTGTTGTTGAATAATAATTATACAATTCATGCTAAAAATCAAAACTGGGGGGACTAATAGGGATAAATGATACGTGGATAAGAAGAAAATATGCAATAAAAGACTGCAACACAGCTGTAGCTGGAGTTTATAATGTGGATGATTCCACAACCGAGAACTTCCCTACAGGAGCATATAAATATGGATCATTACTTGTGGTAAACTCTGGCTTTTTTGGTTCTCAGTATTTTGTTCCAGACAATTTTAATATAGATCCATACATATATATTCGATCTATTGGTAACAATGGAAATACTTTCAATAAATGGGGTAAAATTAAAGCAACAATTATAACATAGATATCCTTCATGGAACGACCTGGGGGGACTTCTGCCGGATTCTTTGGGATTTTTAAGAGGATATAATAATCCAGATTCTCTTGATACAAACATTAATGGCATCTATAATACGAATGAAAGTGTTCAGGGAACATGGCCTTTATATGCTCATAAATATGGTGTACTAGTTGTCCTATGTTCAAAATCATATGGTGCCGCTCAAATTTACATATCGGATGGTACCAAAAATATTTATGTGAGAAAATCATATAACTTAGGAAAAACATGGGAAGAATGGTTACTTATTAAAGGAGTAAATATTACCTAATTCCCTCTGGGGGGATTGGCGAACCGTATCTTGGGTATAAAAAAAACGGGTGGTCCGGTACAAGCCGGTTCCACCCGATCCTGATATGCACAACGCCATGTGCGGTGCAAAGGTAATCCATGTTTCTAAGAAGCCAATACAAAAGACCTAAAATCTCCCCACTCTCCGTTCAAACAACGTCTGAAACCAGCAACATCAGCTCCCAAGCGGAATGCCATTTGAATTACATATCCTTGTCCATCGTTAAAAACTATCATTATGGAATAATTGAGAACAACACTAATTCCATTATCTCCGGTCACATGATACATTCCGCTTGCAGTTGCACTATTTACCTCTTCGTCTGTACTTAATATACCTTTGGGCATAAACGGGAACAGCTTCAAACTGTTCATTAGTCCCCCCAGATCGGTATCATGGACTTTATTCTGTTAAGATTTTAGTCCAATTTTGCCAATTGTTATACCATTGTATACGTTTAAATACATTATCGTGTCGGAAAAAAAACTGAAGTTTACAACTACTCGATCCGTCCATAAATCCCAATGTCAATAGACCTCCCGGTGAAGAATCTGTAGGTAAATTGGTAGAACCAATATATGCAAAAATAAATTCATTCATTGGGGTTTCATTAGCATCCACTACCTTCATTCCTTTATCCTTAATGCATGAGGCAATCCCTATCAGTCCCCCCAGTTTTGATGCAAGCGACTGCATCGTCATTTTTGCCGCATCCCCGCTACTTTGTAAAACTCTTACATTTGCGGCATCCGTCACTGTCGGAAGTTCATTTTCATACACGTCATTTCCTGTTGCAGCAGCGGCGGCAAATGTTGAAGTTTCAGACAAAGCCATAACCATTCTTGTGGAAACCATATCCACCATTTCATCTACTGTCACATTTTGTTCGTTGCCGTCTTTATCCACAGCTTTAAAGCCAACTATATTTTCTAAATTCAAATCACTCATAATATCCTAATTTTATAAAGTTTCTATTTCAGATTCAAGCTCAATGATATGGTTGTCTATACACGTGTTCACCTCATCATTGAAGTTCGCTATATCCAGTTCCACACATCCGGCACTTGACCGGGTGCTGCTGTAGATACGGACATAGCCTCCGTTATTCAATGTATTTTTCGCCAGCTTCAGTTTCGCCAGTTCGTCATTAATCCGACTGGCGCGTTCCAAATTCTCAATTTTCATGTTGTTCCTCCTTCTCTTTATATGTCTTCAAATAATGTTCAAACGAATCGGCAAATGCTCCGGTAAAGGTCGGATAAGCGAACCGGATTATTTCAATCTCCTGCCCGCTTAAGTCCACATTGCCTTCCGCATTATAAATCTTCTCGGAAAGACAATGCGCTCCGATATTATCAGGCACTTTGGTATAAAGGTTATTTGCCAAGCTATATGCCACATCACAGGCAACCATTTCTTTCTTGTCTATCCCCGTGTACATGGGGAACTGTTTAAAATTTATTTTCATAATCATTACATTTTAGTTCCAACAATCAATCCAATTCATAAACCACTTGTTATTATGCTTGTCATAATACATTGCTGCCGCCTTTGACTTGGCCAAACCTATCGAAGTGCTGACCTCCCCGGAATTCCAGCCGACAAGGTTTGTTCCGGCTATGGTCACATCACCACCAGAAACGTTTCTTATCCAGTAGAATTGCCCGTCCTCCGCAGTGGACGGAACAGTCAGCGTAATACCGGACGTTACAGCCATGATAACACTATCCATCACTGACAAAGTTGTGCTCTTGCTTATTCTGCGCAATCTGAGCCTAAACCCACAGATGTCCCCCTTGACGATATACAACGCATGATTCCCGGTATACTGAAAATCATTATCATCATAAGCATGGGAACCTTGTATGTCAAAATACATGCCCACGTTGCCATACGCCGTATTCGTTATATTCCTATTAACTGAAATACGGGATGGGCATAATATTGCCCCCCCACTAGATGAAGGAAAAGTATCCGCACCAATGAACACGCTTGAATAACTTCCGGTAAATCTTACCAAGTTGGCGGAAAGGAGCATGGCATTATTTCCGCTAACAGCCTCCAAACTTGCAGATGATATGGTAAAACCACCAATATTCCCTTTTGTAGATGTGATTGTTCCAGTAATCTCTGCATTCTTACATTTGAAATACCCGGTTACGCCATTGATAAGAAGAGTTTCACCTTCATCGTTGTGGGATTTAAGCACATTGTTTTTGAACATGAATCCGGCCACATTCGCACCATCAGCGAAAAGGGTATCAGTAGCGATATTCACAAACTTCTGCATGGCTTCCCAGTTCGAATCCCCGTTGGCTGATGTGGGTGCAGAGGTAACGGAAGCGCCGTAATTTTTTACAAGGAAATTATAATAAACTCCCCCTATCAGATATATGACCTTATCCCGGTAATCCGCATTCCAGACGTAAGTCTGTCCGGAAGCCCATACGCCTCTGTCACGGGGAAACGCCCCTGTTGCTCCTGTTGCTCCTATGGCTCCGTCTTTAGCAACCCCCACACCTTTTTCAGCGACAAAATTATTATTCCATGCGTTTGCGTCCGACGCGGATTTATAAGCCCGGACGGCGAACTGGGTGTATCCGGCTGTTGCTGGAACGGATATCTGGCTGTTCAGGGTAGCACCTACATGCGCCAGCCAGCTTCCGTTATATTTGCGTGCGACAAGATAGAACCTATTCGTATCGCTCACATTACCGCCTATATTCTGTTTCATGGTAACAACAAATGCTGACGGTGACGGTGTGCCTGTTGACGTGAAGTTTATCGTGCTTACCGGGCTGTCAAGCCAGTACGAAGCGGACGGTTCGACACCGGAAGTCATTTCCTGCCAGTCGGAGTTGACAGCCTTGTCCGATCTCTTCCCGGAAAGTATGTAACCGCCATCCTTCTTCCTTAGATAACTTCCACCTCTCACACGAAGAAGCGGAAGTGGCGGATTGGAAGTCTGAACCTTGCTTAAGTAAGATCCTCCGGCAAACGATACTGTACTGTTTTTCGCATACGGAATGTTGGCGGACTCCCAATGACCTGCGGCTGTGATACTCTCACCGTCAGCCCCGTCCTTACCATCTACAAGCATGGGGACGGTTTCAACATCCACTATCTGGTCATTCACGTAAAAGACAAACTTCAATGTCTTCGTGAAATTTCCGCTTGATATGGCTGTATTGTTGTTTATGGTAGTTTCTGCTCCACCGTCTATGCTGTATTTCAATATACCGTCCGTCGTAGTGGATATCACGCCCCCCACTGACTTCTGCCTGTAACATGATACGGAAGACACGCTGTAGTTCCCGTTCTTGTCCTTGCTTACTGAGCTGGCGGAAACGACAATGCTGTATAGAATGGCATCCGCACCATTCGCTCCCCCACGCACACCAGCTACTGTGAACGTAAGATCACGGGAATACTGCTGCCCGTTCTTTGTAGCCCTGATTGTGATCTTCACCGTGTTTGTCGCAGCAAGAGTAGCTCCGGCAGATACCGATATTGTCACCACTCCTGTATTCTTGTCTGTCGCACACAGAAGATTTGTGTCAGGTGTACAGGTGATGCTGTCAAGGGTGAGCTTTTCCGTTCCATACCACATACCGACAGTTGTATTCCAAGTCTGTGAGGACACGACCTTCCCGTCCGAAGTAAGGGCTGCATTGACCATCTCGTTATCGAAGTCCGCCATGATGGCATTCTCTCCGTCCTTACTCCAGCGATGCACCACGGCAGGATCACTGAACTCAGACCATACGCCGTTTTCCTTAAAACGTGTACAACCCCATTCAACCTGATGGTCTATGTCCGTACCAAGATAATTATCCGTCCAGCCTTCCGGAACATAACCATCTTTCTGCTGACTGTCCGGCTTTTCAGGGGTGTTATCTATGATATTGCCTCTTGTGTATATATACTCATAGCCCTTACCGTCTTTCCCGTCCGATATCATAAGCTGCCATCTTCCGTCCTGATAGATGTAGGTGGCGCGGTCAGTTGTGTTACGGTATGAATCACCGTTTTTCGGGTTGGCTGGAGCCGTGGCAAATTCACCAAGGAAAGTGATGCTCTCGCCTTTCAGTTCACGCCCGTCAAGAAGCATGTCCCAGTCTTCGTTAACCTCCCAGTCGGCAGGTTTCCCAGCAAGATAATAACCACCGTCCTTCTTTCTTAAGAAATTGCCGCCTTTGATACGCAATATTCTGATGGGAGGATTGGAGGTTTCCACCTTGGATATAAAGACACAGTTGGCAAGAGTGACCATTGTATTGGCACTATATGGTGTGTTGGCGGATTCCCAATGTCCACCACCGACTACAGACAAGCCCGGATCACCTTTATCACCTTTGTCCACTTGTTTCAGCCATGCCGAATTAGTCTCTGATGGTTCGGTTGTCGTTCCGTTATCATCAACACACAACCACAAAGCCCCGTTGTGTGACACCTGGTTATAGTAGGCGTACTTACCTGCGGTCCATTCACCTTTGTACAACGGAACACGCACTGTCTGTCCGGTGATCTCATCCACCTGAAAGATAAGCCCGGTCATGATAATGTTTTGAAGAACGGCCGAGTAATTGTCCGCATTAATACCGGCTACAGTCATGCCTTTTTTCTTGCCGAACCACGCAGGCATCTGCGCCGGCTCCGGGTCCCAAGTGTTGGCATTGTCAAAGAATGTAATACAGTTGTTTCCGTTGACTGAATCAATAAGTATATAAGTCTGACGTTCCGGGTCCGTAAAATTACCTGTTTGTGCCAATACCATCTGCTCGGCAGGTTTCCAGTCAGAATGTCCCGGACGGGGAATGACAGTAAATTTCTTGGCGGTATAATCTGCGGCAGTCACCCGGAATTTCATCTCTTCAAAGCCATTCAGCTTGCCTTCGCTATTCTTAGTCACAAAATAGGTGGTAAGGATATCATCAACAAACTGGCTCAATCCGTCCGCGTCCGTCAGATCGGGAGTGATGGTGTAGGTTCCATCGCCGTTATCCACGTATGACAATACGGTACAACCACCACCGGGGGAGTTTACCATACGTCCTTTGAAATAGGTTGTACGGTTATAAGCTATTTCAGGAACAAACAAACGCTTACGAAATACACCGCTTTCCATTTCAAGATTGCCCTTTTCGTCTATGTAACCTCCGGAAACGCCAGTTATGAACTCACCTATCTTAAGATACGACTTGACAACGATACCTTTCAAGAAAGTGATAAGACCGTTGGCCGTGTCGTTATTTATCTTTGAGATAAAATAACGGGATATTCTGCCAAGAATATCTGACACGTTGAGAGAGACACCCATCCTCTCACCTATGATATCCCCGGCTATCTCTGTAATCGTACTTCTCAAAGCGGAAACATTGGCGGACAACTTATCTGTTAGCTCCACGGATATATCATACAGGCAATTTTTATCCGCCTTACAAGTAAATGAGTTCACATACATGAAGTATTCCTTATCATTATACTTTATGTATATACGCGAGTTCTCATTCAACAGACCAGCTAACATACTGTTTTCTGCAAGGAAGACACGTGAGAAACTTACGGAAAAAGAGAACTTCTCATCGTTGTTTTCAGACATATACTTTATCAACGCCTCATCTAATCTCTTCTCGGCGGCAAGCACAAGAGATTTCGGCATTTTAATACCTGTAATCACAAACTTATCCCCAACAGAAGGTTTATAGTTATTTGTGGCATTAGGCATAACAACCCCGAAAGTAGTATTGTCCTTTTTTACCGCAATCCAAACCTCATTTGTAGAAGTGTTTTGTTGGCTTTCTATATATTGGGATGTTTGTGAAGTAACCTTCTGTTCAAAATCTCCTGCTGGTAAGTTCCCGGAAGAATCCACCAATACAGGATTGAATGCCCTTCCCGGCTCATTGTCCTTATAGGTAACTCCTATTTCAAACTCGCAAGCAGCACAATTACCCGTAGTCATATTGATTACAGCCGTACCACCTTCCAAACCTTGTTCGAACAGGTTAAAACCGTAATCCCCATTATATATATGTAATTTTATGTAGAAATAAGAATGTACATACTCATCCGTGCCATTGAATATATTATTCCCTTCTCCTGTTCCGAGTTCGTCACTATCGTTATCATCAAAAGCAATATCCGCAATCTCACCAAATAACTGTCCCGAAGCGTTTGTTACATTTTCTATGGTAGGCTTTATATCGCTAAAATCTACCTTTATCTCTTTTACTTTCTTAGAAGAATATGTATTTTTGAAAAAATAGTAATCATTTGTACCGGGTATTTTATACGTATCGTTAAGTGCATTGTAGAATCTTTCCGCTCCATTTGTTTGTCTATAAATGGAAGGCATAAGGTTTTGCGTGCGTTCTATAGTACCTTTTTCATCATCATTCGGATAGTAGAAAGGTATGTTGTCAGAGCTACCAACACCAGTAACGCGATTGACGGTCTTATAATTGGCGTTTGTCTTTTTTATTGATACAAGCCCTTTCTTGTACTCGAAAGGAGTAGAAATTACATTCTCTGTATATCCTATGTGACAAACCTTACCTACAAAGTAATAAGGAAGTTCGTATATGGTATATATGGACTGTAACGCTTCTGCAAGGTATACGCTGTCAAGAGAAACAAGTTTGCTTTCAGAAGTAATATCTTCATCAATCACTATCGAATATCCGATACCCGATTTTGCCATTGAAGCGTTAAGGCGACCAACAAACTCGTTTATATCCCCCATGAACTTGACGGAAGTGGAATTGGAGTGATACGTGTCTTCCCCGGCTGTCACCACGTCCATGAAATATACGTTTTCCAGCACGATACGTTCTGAAACGAATTGAAGCTCATGCTTGTACATGATACTCTTGTTGTCCTTTGAGGATGTAGGCACTTGGTCAATATAATATTTTTCCCCTCTAAACTCAACAAACTCTTCTCCTGTCCATAGTTCGTCTAAGCATGAAGGATAGTTCAGTGTAGCGGTCAGTGTGGGAGTTCCTGCCATACGTTGTGCCGTATAGGTGTACTCACCTAATTTTGCAGGTATATCAGCATTCGGAAATTTTACTTTACTTCCTTGCGTATCAAGCTTTAAAATGTACAGACTTTCCTTTTCCATTTATTCTTTTACCACATCAATTTGTTCCGTAACTCCTTTGTCTTTTTTTTGCTGTTTCTCCAACAGCTTTTGAGCCTCTTCCTTCTCCTTTGCTATACGTTGTTCTTCATCGGGAACGGATTCGGTGTTTTTCTCAATGGCTGTTTTTGTGGAAAGAATGCCGGTTTGCTTCATCGAGATAAGCATATTGTTATATTCAGTTGCACTGAACGGTTGCCAAATCTTGAACTTACAGCTAACACGAAGCTTGGCAAATTCTGTAATGGCGTTTACGTTCTCGCCTTTTTTCACCAATTCTTTGGCCAATCCCTCCTTGAACAGGCGCATCATCTTGTCTGCAAAATTCTGCCATTCAATCACACCTTGCTGGGCGTTCTTCAAGTCAAGATCGCGAGTTAAAGTAATTGCCAATCCACTAATGTCACCACTTGACTTGACATCTTTCGGCAAAAGGAAAGTGCAGGAGGTATTTATCTGTATCTTCTCAAACAAATCTTGCAGACTGTCAAGCATCCCTTGCGGACTTGGAGGTGCTTTGAACTCCGCACTTCCGTTCCCGTCCATAGACTTGTCCTGCAAAATGATACTCCCGGCAAGTTTCTTTGTCGTTTCTGACAAATTGCCTTTGATATACAGAATGCCCCAGCCGTTCCGTTTCTGAATGACAAAGAAGATGTTGTAGATAATTTCGTAAATCTCGATAAGGCTCTGGCCGTTGTTCCACGCCACATTACCGCGTTTGGTACACAATGGTATCTCGCTGAAACCGTGCAATATAGGACGTTCTCTTACAAAACCGTCATCGCCTGCTTCTTCACCGTCTATCGGTGTGTGCATACGGTACATGTAGGTATCATCGTAACTGTCAATGTATTCCACACCGTCCGCATCGGCATAATAGACACTTTCAAGAAGCCTGTCACCGTTGTTGTCATTGTGTGATATGATTACGTAACCATCTTCATAACTTATCAGGCGGCACTTGATACGTCCTTTATAGTCATAATAAAACAGAAGTCCTGCATCGCCTGTTGCAAGTTGCGAACGGACTGCTTTTGTACGCCATCCATCCATATTCCTGTCTACCCAATACTCCTTGATTGTGGAATAGTTGGCTTTATCTTTCTCGGAAGGAGTGCCACCTCTCAAAGACAATGTACAGGGATTCCCGCAAAGGTAGATTACGTGGCTCGCCAGTATCTGTTCTTGGAAAGCTAATGCCGTGCGCTGGAACTTGATTTCCTGATATCCTCCATCTTCTAACTTGACGCAAATGCTCGGCAAGTTTTGATCAAATAATACCTCATGGCTCATCGGGTCAAGCTCTTTCAGAAACTTTTCCTGCGAAACGATATTCTTTTTTACATTCGGAAGCCTTGCCGTGCGTGTTTCGGTAATGGTTGCGGACTGACCGTCGGAATAGTCGTTTGTAGAGCAAGTGTCACTTCCTCTGAAAAACGGTTTCTTCTGCAACAAGGCATTTACGTTCCGCAATAGATATGTTTTTTTCTCTTCCCGTGTCATTTTTCCGCATCAATTAGGTTGTAATACTTCATACAGGCTTCCTTGCTCGGCATTGCAGAACACTCTCTCGAAGTCCATTTGCAGATAATGTCGTGCTTCTGCGGAACAACGATTATTCGCTTCTGCCCCTCTTCCTCTTCAATATTGAATTTATCGTTCAGCTTCACGCGTGCATCCAACACGACCTTACTTGCTTTGATAAAAGTGTCTGAATCTCCACTTGTTTTCGCATCGTCAGCAATCTGTTTCATCTCCGATATTTCTTTCAGCAATGCTTCTCGGTTCTCATCTTTAGATATGGTAGTGATAGCACCGATGCCGAAAGGTTTCAGTTTCTCGGCAAGCATGGATAACACCTTGTTTGAAGGCTTTTCATCTTCTTGGTAAGCAACCTTTGCGGCAAGAGCCTTATCTACGAAAGAATCACACATTACCAAATAGGCAACATCTCTTACCCTTGCTTCAATTCCTTCTGTTTTAAGGGAATTGAGAATATCCTTTATGTCGTTATAGCTTATCATGTCCTAATACCATAAATGTTCATCGTAAATACTTCCTTCTGTCTGTGCATGGAACGCTTGTTTGGTTTCTTCTTCGTGATTGTAATACCCTGCTTGAATCTCATTCCCGTATTCAATGTTAGCGCACGGAAGCATTCTCATAGCGCATGGGTCTAACAAATCCATCGATCTGCCTTTCCCCAACATCTGATTCATTTTCTTCTTGTTCCAAAGCCGTTTCTTTCCGCTCTGCATATCATCAAACCGTACAACAGAGCATTCTTCCATAAACTCGTTCTCAACCGTCACTTTGTATTTCAGGTTCTGGTGAGTGTATGTCTGTACGGCAAGTTTATCGTCAAAGGTTAGATTACCTTCCTCGATCATCTTGCATAATCTGATATAGCACATATCCTTTACTGTCATTGCGGTAAGTTGGTAAAGCCCGAAAGGTTTATTTAGTGAGATATAAGGTACTGCATCGGGAATGTAATCATTAAAATACCGTCCGGCAGTCGCGTCAAAAATGATATGGCTTTCGGCTGTTCCATGCTCAAATGCAAATGTCTTCACTGCCATAGCGTTTTCTCTCGGAGTGGACTTGCTAAGAATGAGAATGTCGTATGCGTGAAATCCATCCCATGCAAGTGCAACAAGGTTGTCTGTACCATAATCCGCCAAATCCACGGTAATCCATTTGTCACCGTTCACGGCTGGGTTGTTGTTGAATACGCCTTGTGCGGAAGTGGACGATATGGGTATCTTTTCGTCTTCTTCGGGGTCAACATTGAAGTTTCCCTCAAACAGAGCTTGCGCCATTTTACCACCCGAAGCGGCAACAGAGCCTATGTAATTCGGATTGTTGTCGGTCATAGCCTTATTCTCAGATAAATGTCCTTGATAGAACACGAAAGACTTAATCATATTATGATAGGTAAAATCACCACCAATACGTGCTAATTTCCTATCAATGTCTATTTTGCATTTGGCATAAACTTCTTCTTTTGAATCCCCCCAAACCACATCATCAACGGTAGAACCGTTCACATAGAAGTATCTCACTTTCCCGTTTCTATCCGGCATAATAAAACCGTCAACCCCAATGTACCAATCCAAGAACTTTCTCGTCCAATGGCTACGTTTCGGGTTAAGGGTAGCAAAGAACTTTCCTGTAAATGTTTTTGAACGCCCACGGTTACGGGTCTGTACATAGCTGAACGCTTCCCAAGACATTTCGGTAATTTCGTCAATACATATCGCATCAATCTGTTTACCTTTCCATTGTTCGCGCATTTTGTCAAGATTGGTATCATCTATATATGTCAAGTCGCAATATGCACCACTTGGGAATGTGATACGTGGGCTATCTGCTGTCTTTACAGAACAGTAGTCGCCGAAAATAGATTTGAATGTATCAACGAAACCTCCACCACTTTTTTGCGACTGCAAAGACCTACGTGTAATAACCGCACGGAAATCTGGGTCTGTCATTAACGGCTCAGCAAGCGCAAGAACAAGGGCAAAAGAGTTGTGAGTAACAATAAAATCATTAGTGATAAACAAGCCAGAAGGCTTATCCACAGTAATACATCGCCCCTCTCTTACTCCTAAATACTCTACACTTTTAATTGTTCTGTGAGTGTAAAACTTATTATCTTTTAATCTATCTCTTTTCCTTTTTACTGTAACAAGGTCTTTCATACTATCTCCATATCCGGATATAGTAACTGTATAAAGTGTATTCCCTGTTAAATTCCTTTTATTGCCACACTTATTTGCCGTAGTACACGGTTTGCTATTTATTGATGCCCACATCCCCAATGATCGAACAATAAAAGCAACATCTTCTGCAAGTTGCTTGCTGATTGAATAGTAATACATACTACCATCCGGATCAACATATCCATCTGTGTCAATAAGACCTTGTATAAGTTCTTTCCTATTTTGAATGCTTGCATACTTATACATATCTGGGACAAACTTATTGTGTGCTTTATGGCAAGACAGTCCGAGACTTTTTATTTTATCTATAATATCTTTACCATATATGTTATAATTATAGCATCCCGGCTGCCTCTTTTTATGGCTCATATCAAACCATCTTTTAACAAATCTTTTTTCTATCTCATAATCTCTTGAAGTAAGGCTTACCATATAATTTTTTATGGAAGAATCAGACATACATCCATTACCAAGCAATGCCCCCATCACATAAGATGGGATAGGCAATCTTTGATTACTTCTAAAAATTACAGGCTCTGTAAAAGGAATACTAAATCTCTTTTTTGTGCTATTATATGATACGAACAAGTCCTCCGCAGAAAGTATTCTCCAAGATCTATTTTGGTATCCGTTCCTTTTTACTGTCCACAAATGTCCAGAAGAACAATCGCAATGCGTACCGTCATTAAAAGTTATCCTATAATACGGGTGTTTCTCTATTGGATGCACAATAATAACGGTTTCTGTTTTCCCACTACAAGGATTGGTTATTTTGTCTCCTACCTTTATTTCTGAAACCTTCTTAAATCCATTCGGAGTACACACTAATTCATTTAGCAACAGCGCTTTACCTGTTCCTAATCCCGCACCTCCAAAGTTTACATCCACACACGATGACGCAAACTGCATTTGGAATCCTTCTTGCGGCTTGATTACGACTTCTCTATGTACTTCTTGCTCTTTCATCAAAAGCAAAAATACCTCTTAATAATAAGGTAATATATACTTAAACCAATGTCTATTTATCATAGTGATAAATACAGTGATTTTTTTATAGTTATACCTTTTTATTAAAGCATTACTTTCGCATATAATCATTATAAAACATATAGTGTATGAAGTTTACGAAAGAGCAATTTTCAGAAGCACTGAAAGTGAAACTCACCAACAACGGCAAGAAAAACTTAGCTATGAGTGAGAGAAGTTTCAACGGCAAAGTAGAAAGAATCTACAAGCGGTTGGAGAAAGCGAGTGATAAGGACGAGTTGGAACTGGATGATGTTGTTGCCGACTACTTGGATGACTTACAAGAGGACGATAACAACATACGAAATGACAACTCAAAATTTATAAAAGAGTGGGAAAAGAATCATCCGAACAAGGACGATAGAAGTGATAACAAGGATGACAAAGGAGACGAAAGCAAACTGGATAAGTTGCTCAAAGAACTCCAAGATTTGAAATCAGAGCGTGAGGAAGAGAAAAAGGTAAAAGCTATCTCAGACAAACGCAATCAACTCAAATTAGCCTTAAAAGGGAAAGAGGTCAAGAACGAGGATTGGATTAACGACCAACTCGAATTGATTCACATTGATTCTGAAACAGATGTTGATGCTCTCACAGAAAGACTGGTCAAGAGCTACAATAAGTTTAATGCTAACACTCCACCCGACATCACTCCGGGCGGCACGGGAGGCGGTAAGGAAAAGACCGATGACTTTGCCGATGTGGCTGCTGTCGTAAAGAAGCAGTCGCACAGAGAAGAAAAATAATAATCATTTAAACCAAAAAGAAAATGTCAGATTTCTATCAGCAAATTCTATTGAACAGTGGCTACCTTCCCGGTAGAGCATTGGTTCAGGCTCGCGGAAGCATTGGTGGTCATCGCTATGTCTTCGTGAAGTTACAGATGAGCGGGAAGGACGCACTTGTATTTCCTACCAGTGGTGGAATTGTTAAAAACCCATTCAAAGGTAATGCAAGAGCTTTTGCCGGAACGCTCGCTGAATATATTCCCAGCAATGGTTCTAATGGAAGCGAAATACGTATCCTAAAATCGTATGCGGTTGCAGAAGCTACAACTGAAGCTACAGACACAGTTATTTACCTGATAAGAGACGGATATTCTCTTATCCCATTTGTAGGAGATGCCCTCATGGTAGCACCTTCTACATTGACAGACAAAGGCACAGCGGTAACAGTTACAGCCGTTGAAAAAGCGACTAACGGATCGGCTGGCGATGTTTGGAAAGTTACATTGAGCGCAACCCTCGGATCATTAACAACTTCATCTGTTCTTGTTGAAGCGAAAGAAGCAGGCTCTGGTAAAGAAGCTATGGTCACTAATCCTAACTCATACCTTCCCTGCGACTTTGATTTTGTTTTTGACCCGGCTACATCCGAAGATGATTTCGATGGTGCAAGATACCTTATCACTCCTGCATTGGCATTAGGAGATGTATTCCTCTACGAAGACCGTATGCAACCTCTTTCGGCTGCATTAAAAGCTTTGAACAAGAGCAAGGTTAAGGGTTGGTTTAACATTTAAAATTGACGAGACTATGCCTAAATTTGATTTTAATAACAGCAGATATGCAAGATTCTTTTCTGACAAGACCAATCAACGTTTCTTGCAATCCTTTGTCAATACAGAAGGTCTGCTATACACTAATTATGGTTGGTACAAGACTCAAGGTGTAAAAGCTGGTGCTCCCACACCTACCGCCCCTAATGGCATTGCTACTTTTTCTGTGAAAGGACGTGACTTGAAAGCCGCTCCTTTGATGGATTTGCGTGCACCTCTTGGTGACAGTAATCAAATGGATAAGGACGGCCTGTACTGGTACACCGCATCCATTCCTGATTTTATCGCTCCCGGTTTCGTTGAAACAGCTATGGAACGTGAAGCAAAAGAACAACAGTTTGAGTTGTTTGGAAACGATACCGATTTGGTAGTCGCTTGGGTACATACATTACAGTCACAGCTTGATAGTGCGGACGCAACCATGAACTTCATGACTGCACAGTTAATGTCTAAAGGTAATATTGACTACCGCAATATCGCACGTGGTATTCAAATTCCGTTGCACAAAGCAGACATTCCGGATGAAAATTTCACTAAAGCAGGAACTAAGGTGTGGACTGACGCTGAATGCAAGATTCTGAGCCAAATGGCGGAAAAAGAGAAAAAATATCGTGAAAAATGGGGATATGAAGGTGCAATGGTATGGCAGGTTACACGCAAGATGTTTTACGAAGTAATGTTGCAAAATGCCGAAGTTAAGGAATTGATTGAAAGTTTCAAGAAAAATCCTTTAGCTTACATCGCAACAACCGCTACTGCGCCTACTACACGTGAGTTGTTCTTAGCAGCTTTCCGTGATTATCCCGGTGTATCTCCAATTGAAATTGTAGAAGAGCGTGAGCGTAATCTTACCAATACTGGAGACACATTCGTGCAAGGTTGGGATGATAAGATTGCAGTTCTCCGTCCTGCCGGATATGCTTGTGAGTTTGAATACACCAATAACTTAGACAAACAGATGTTTGACAAGTATGGTTCAAGCGTAATAACTAAAATTTTTGCTCAGGCTAATGATGGTCTTTGCACGATTGTGAATACAACGACAAACAACGGGCTGTATAAGGAATGGCATACGGATGTGATGATGTCAGCTTGTCCTGCACTGAAAACATTCCGCAATCACGTCATTGTAGACACAAGTCAGGCAGACGATTAATGTACAACACATTGCAGCAGTAGCAGTTATGGAAAAATCATTTGACCCGATAGCATACCTCAATGGGCTTACGAGATTTGTCTTTGAAGATGATGCGCTTGAAAATATCGCATACGAAAACGGTTTGATGTTTATTTCAGACCGTTCCGAAATAGATGAATGCACTAAAGACCATTGCCTTATCGCACTGTACGAGCTTGTCATTAACGGTCCGTGGTCTGTGGCTTCATCATCACTCCAACATGGCAGTTACAGACAGGACATAGGTAGTGAGACGGTAACGGCTGCCATAATCCAAAACTTAAAAGACCGTCTGAAAGCACTGTACAAAAAGTATGGTGAAGAAGAAGCGTTGGAAAACATGGATTTTGGTAGTATGAGTTGGGTCAATGAAAATTCATTAGATGTATAGCTTATGCGTCTCAAAAGAAAAGCAATAGCAGAATACCCGTTTCATGGCACATTCTACACCGTGATAACGAATAAGCCGGAGGACGGAGACCTTCTCGGTAACGGAGGATTGCTTGACGGTGATTTGCTAGGCGGTGAAGATACGGATGGTTCTCTCAATGCGAAAATAACTGAGAAAAACGAAGGGAATACGGAAACTTTGGAAGAAACCATCCTTCTTGAAACCGAATGCGATATACAGCAAGCCTCCAAGATGTTCAATGGCGGCACTATCATGGCAGACTATAACGTGTTTTTCCCATTAAAAAAAAGTAGCATTTCACCTGTAAAAATTGGAGATATGTTTAGATGTCCAAAGGAAAGTTACGGAATAGGCATTAACGGTCGTGTTATAGGAATGGAAATTAGCCAGCTTGGTGGCGTGAAAGTTAACATCAAAATGAGTGAAGTAGGTTAAGTATGGCAAAGACCAAGCAAAGTGCAATCACCCGTATTGTTGATTTACTCGCAAACGAGGGACAGAAGATAGTGGCCAAGGAACTGGCTAAAGTTTCCTATACCTACCGAAGCCTCAATTTGAGAGATAGTTACGGTTGGGGAGTATATGTTGACGGAAAGCTTGCCAGAAAGGGATATACCGCCAGCTCTCCCGGAATAAAGAAAAAATGGTATGGTGAGGAAATTACCGGTTATGAAGCAGTGGTTGAATACTTGGAATCCAAATATAAGCCACATTCGGGAATTGATTTGGTAGTTGTAGCCGCCATGCCTTACGGAGAAATACTACAAAATGCAGAAGGTAACGTGAAGAAGAAATATGAAGTGATAGCAGTGGCACGTAATGAAGTTAAGGCATTATCACGGAAATTCAAGAACGCGAAGTTCGGCATTATCAGTCACGGTAAACAAGACAATATATGAATGATTTATATAAAACTGGCAGCATGATAGAGAATTTTCTATCCATGTTACTTACAAAAGCAAAGATTTCATCAATAATCTCTTTTGATGAAACACCGCTGACAATAAGTAGTGACAGCACGGACATGATCGTTGTAGATGTTCTTAGCGTGAATGATTACGGAGGAGAGGCGAAATGTTCCGCCAACATATTCCTCTATGCGAAGTCCACGGACAGTTTGGGATCAAAGCCAGTAAAAAAACTGTTCGACATGGAAAAAACACTATTCTCGGCAATTGACCAATCCAACGACAAGCATTTCGTCATAACAAGCTGTGAACTGATAGGGAAAGAAAGTAAAAATTCCGGAAACTTCTATTGCAATGTGTACAATATCGGGATAACAATAAGATAAACAGATTATTAACAAGATAACACATTTTAATTATGGCAGTAAACAATACTGGCGCAACAGCCAAAAAATTTATCAAACCTTCTTACATCGTGGCAACTCTGTTCACTGGTACTGAAGAAGACGACGTGCCAAAGGGTGACTCTTACATTCTTGAAGATGTAGTTGAAGATACCACTTCAATCGCTCAAGACGATAATGATGTAAACGACATCGAGTGTGAAACTTCCGACAGTCCTATTCTTTCCATCGTGAAACTCGGCAAATACCAATTTACAGCTGAGGTCGCAGATACACAAAAAGATCTGCTAATCGCTCTCATGGGATTTACGGCTGGAACTACTGTTTCTACCAAATACTTTGCTCCTGCTCAATACAAGAAATTGTATGCAAAGATTGACGTAGTGTTTGAGGAAGGGGAAACGATGACAGCATTTGTGGTTCCAAAATTACAACTTAATTCCAAGCTAATGCTTGAATCATTAAACTCCAATATTGGACGTATCAGTCTTGCAGGAACAGCGTATGATGCAAATGTCGCCGATGGAGCAAAGACTATCAGAACTCCGTTTTATGTGGATTCCGCTTATACCCTACCATCGGCAGGATAACCCATAATAGATAAGAAGATTGTTTTACAGGGCGGTAGGCTGGATATGCCGCCGCCCTTCATGCTTATAATCATGGCAGTATATAGAGCAAAGAAAAAAGATACACAACCAAAGAAAGACGCTGTAACAGCTCATACTCCTGTATCCAATGAATCAATGGAACGTTTGGCAAGGATAATGAATGACAGCCCAAGCATTATGAAACTCCACGGTACGGAATGGTGTATCACAGGATTAAAGCCCGGTGTCCAATGGCTCATTGCGGAACAAGCGTGCCGGATTGTCAAAGGAGAGAAACTGAGCATGGGAGATGTTATCAAGGAGTTTGCAGTAAATCTACCAGCAGTGGCACATGTAATAACGCTTGCACTTCTCAATGACAAGGACAGGATATTCTCTGATTATGAGAAAAAAGAACTATCAGATGACTATCACAAGGTCTTTGACCTTTTGATGTGGAGAGATTACGACATAAAGGACTGGGCATTATTGCTCGGTGAAATCCTTAACCTCATAAGCACGGATTTTTTTTTCGAGAGTATCAATGTGATTCAGACCGTGAGGGAGATGACACTGGCGAGGAAGATGAAGAAAACGGAACAAAGCTGATAATATCTCGTACCGAATGGGGGCAGATGATTGATTTTCTGCGCTCCAACACTTGGTGCTCTCGTGAAGAATATTTATGGGGAATGACGGTTGGGCAGGTCCGGTTAAGCTCGTTTGATTTTTCCCATGTAGAATACGGAAACAAGGACAAGAAAAAGAAGAAGATCAGCAAGATAGGTTCGGTTGACGATTTGAAGAATTTGAATGATTTGGGATTACCAATAATCAATAAAGGATAACGATATGGCAAATAACGAAGCAGGGGCATTCCTCGACATAACACCCGATGTATTAAAGAAGTTGGATAGTTTCGATGAGAAGCTGGAGAAGATAGAGAAGCACGCACATACGGCTGCGGATGCATTGAAAAACGGATTTGGCAGTGTGGTAGTAGATACAAGCAAGTTAGAGAATGCTATCACTTCGTTAGCCAGCAAGATAAGTGCGCTGAATACGGCAGGAAAAGTATTTGACAATATAGGAGATTCTGCTCAACAATCAAGCGTGAGAGTTGAAGGTATGTCTTCATCTATTAGCAGCATGGCGCAAACACTCAACCAACTTAAATTCTCTAATTTCTCTATTGAAACATTTTCACCTGAGAATGTTGCTAAAATGCGTGAAGCCGTCAGTCAAATAAAGTCTCAACTAAAAAATAACACCTCTCTTTCTGATAGCGACAAGTCTGCTCTCTCTAAAGAAAAGGCTATGTACGAAGAAAAGCTAAAAGAGTATCAGTCGTTCATCAATATAAAAAACAAGATAGCAGCTAATGCAAATGCGGAAGAGTTGAGACAACAGCAAACCACTTATAGGAAAATGACAAATGTCATGGAATCCTATATGAAAAAGGTTGAAGAACAAAAACAGCGTTACGAAAGCGCAATGAAGAGTATGGCTGATTATGCGGCACAATCTCCAGCACAACGCACATCTGCTATAAACAACACTCTTAGTTTCTCCGCCAATGCAAAAACACTGCAAGACGATGTAGCGGCAATCAAGTTGCTAAAAGAAGCAAGGTTGCAACTTGACAAAACAGACAAAAACTATCAGGCTACATTAAATCAAATAAATTCTGCCATCGCCAAACACAACCAAGCGTTGACGGAAGCAGGAGTTAAATCACAGCAGCTTACTACACGTCATCGCAACCTAATGGATACGGCTGGGCAATTAAGCCGTCAGCTTGCCTTGGTGTTCTCCGTGTCACAGATTGAAGGTTATATCAGCAAGTTGGCAAATGTACGTGGAGAATTTGAATTACAGCAACGTTCCTTGGAAGCTATTTTACAGAATAAGGCACAAGCGGACCAGATATTCAACAAGACCGTCCAACTTGCTGTAAAATCACCATTCCAGATTAAGGAATTGGTTACATTCACAAAACAGCTTGCTGCATACCGTATTGAGAGCGACAAGTTATATGACACGACAAAACGACTTGCCGATGTATCTGCTGGTTTAGGTGTTGATATAGGCAGACTTATCCTTGCTTATGGGCAGGTCAAAGCGGCAGCGTATTTGCGTGGTACGGAAGTTCGTCAGTTTACGGAAGCTGGTATAAACTTGTATGGAGAGTTGCAACGCTATTTTGAAGAAGTCAAAGGCGAAGCATATACCACTGCTCAAATAGTGGATATGATTTCCAAACGAAAAGTAACTTTTGAAGATATTGAGAATATCTTCAAAAGGTTAACTGACAGCGGAGGATTGTTCTACAATATGCAAGAAATCCAAGCCGAAACTTTACAAGGTAAAATTTCCAACTTGAAGGACAGTATCGATGTAATGCTTAACTCAATCGGTAAGGCTAACGAAGATACATTGAAAGGTTCTATTGATACCGTAAAAGTATTAATTGACAATTGGGAAACAGTAGTCAATATAGCGAAAGCGTTTGCCCCGATAATCGCATCCATGGCCATCACCGTATGGGCTAAAAAAATAGGAGTGGCAAATGGGGCGATTGGGTTATTTTCAGTAGGTCTTGGCAAAGCAGGCAATGCAATAAAGGCATTCGGGGCAACATTCAAGGCTTCATTCCCATTAATGGCTATTACAGCAGCATTAGGCGTTTTCAATGAATTAATAAAAATACAAGATGAATACAACAAAAGGCAGAAAGAAGCTGAGAACAAATATTACAAAGGAAAAGTAAGAACTTCGGAGATAGAACGTCTTTCTGTAACAATAGACAAAAAAACATCCAAACCGAAAATCAAGGAAGCGTTGAATGCCCTTGTTAAAGAGATGAATAATGAGGGTTTTGAGATAGAAATAAAAGCAAACATATCCGAAGATGAAGCGAAAGATGAATATGACAGACTGATAGCAATACACAAGAAATATCTTAATGATATGCTTGTGCTAGATTATAAATACAACGCTGACAAGAAGGACAATTCTATGTTTTGGCAAACCGATGTAGATGAAGCAAACAAGAACATGCTTGATCTTTATGCAGAAGCATCGGATAAAATAACACAAATACAGGTAGAATTGGCAAAAGTAGCAGATAAGGGAACAGGTTTAGATGATTCCATGCGTAAAGACTTAGAAAAGTTAGCAAAAGGAGTAACGGAATCTGGATCTCTTGAAGATATACAAGAATACTATAAATCACTATTCGATTTCCTAGAAAAGATAAGAAAAACTAGCATTTATTCTGGAGCAGTCGCAGGTGATATTACAACTGTATCAAGCACCTTTGCAGGGATAAGTAGTAGCATACTTGACAATGTTAGAGTATTAAATAAAGACCTTGATAAATCCAAAGAAATAATGACAGGAAAGATACGTTCTTTCTTTGATTCCATTTTTAATGGCAAGAATTATGACAATGATGTAAAAGCGGCACTTGTAAATAACTATACAATAACACATGGGTGGGCACAAGATTTTGTTCAACAAATTACAGCTCCTATTTATGATATAGACTTCACCAAGAAAAGAGATACAGACAATAATACCGGGCAAGACACTGACACGAAACTACAACGTGACATATTAGCAGAACGCATTTCCCTTATTAAAGAGCTTAACAAGGAATACGAGAAGCTGAATAAGGTAATGGGCAGTGATAAGGCAGCTATGACTGTTATGGAGCGTTATGCTTCACAATTGAAAGATGTTCAGATGCCTAAAAATATCATAGGGGAAGCATTCTTGCCTAATAAGGAAAATACGGCAAAGGCTTTGCAGGAACTTGCAAAGATTATTACTGACTTTAGGAAGAAGATAGGAGCACAAAAAGATGCTAATGTCTTGTTTGACGAAAAGGATGCAGATGATTTTAAAAAGCAGCTAGACAAAACTAAAGATAACATTGAATCCATGTTCAACGGATTGGACTTGCACAAGAAACTGAAAGATGCAGGACTTTCCGAAGCGGAGGTTCAACAGTTGTTCCCCGGACTTGCCAAGACGTTGGACGATGTGCAGAAAGGGATTGAAGCAGAATATCAGAAGAAATTTCCGAAAGGCGAATACCTTATTGCTGATACCGATGCCAACAAGCAATATTTAGCAGACTTAAACAAGCTGAACCAGCAGCGTATAAAGGACAGTCAAGACCTTGTTATCGAACTGACTAAAGCTTATAAAACACAGCTTTCAGATCAGTTGCAGTTAGATATGTGGTATTATAAAGAAAGAAGCAAAATTTATACAAAGGTCTATGATGAACAAACAAAAACGTTTAAGGATGTGCTTACAAAAGAAATGCAAGAGCAATACAGCAAAAACTTGAAAACACAATATGACAAGAAATCGTCTGAAAACACATGGAAGGCATTTAAAGGTACAGATACCTATCTGAATATGTTCGACAACTTGGAAAACGTTTCAACAAAAGCCATTGAGAATATGAAAGCCAAACTTGAAACGTTAAAAGAGCAGATGAAGGATCTTGATCCATCCCAGCTAAAAGAAGTGATGAACTTCTACAACAAAATGGATGAACAACTTTCTAAGAGAAGTCCGTTGGATTCTTTTATAACATCATACAAAGAAATAAAAAAACTAAGTGAACAAGGCAGAACGGAAGATTTTCTCAATATGGATATTCTTAACAGAGAAAAACAGAATATTTCATTAGAGAAAGAAATATCTGCCATGAAAACCATTATCGAATTAAAAAATGGTTCTATAAATAAAGATGCAGTCGGTATTGATTTTCTTGAAAAGAACAATGCTTTATTAAGCCTGTCCATTTCAGGCCTTAAACAGCAAATAACCTTAAAGGAATCTTTGATAAATAATAATAAATCCACTATATCCTTAGATGAAAACGACCTAAAAAAATTTGATAAGGCAAGAGCTAATCTGTTGAAGATGCAGAATGCATTTGAACAGATAAGGAATATAGGGAAGCAGGCTATGGGAAGCATAGTGTCTATCCTTGAAACAATGGGTGAAGATGCCGATAGCACAAGTATGAGGTTGTTAAACATGGTCGGAACTATTGGAGATTTGATTGTACAAGCGGTAATGTTCCAATTGCAGTTAAAACTATGCGCAACAGCGGCAACAGCTATGAATGTTGCCATGAATGCTGCATTAGGACCAATTGGATGGGTACTAATTGCATTACAAGCTGTAGCCACCATTCTTTCATCTATATTCGGCAACCATGACAAAGATTTACAAAAAGAAATAGAAGAACATGAAAGAAAGATAAAGAAGCTGGAACGTGAATACGACAAGCTAAAAGAGAGTATAGACAATGTATGGGATATAACAAAGCTACAAGAATATGGGAATGAACTTAATGAGAACATAAACAAACAGATAGTATCTCTCAATGCCATGATAGCCGCCGAAAGAGACAAGAAAGATACTGACTGGGATAAAATAAACGAATGGCAGGAACAGATTGAAGATCTTAGGGATACTTTGGCTGACAGTGCTAATGACATGATAGCAGAACTTGGCGGTGTAGGCTCCGATGAAAATTTCAAAACATTGGCTGAGAATTTTGCATCGGCATGGTTGGAAGCATTTCAAGAAACAGGGGATGGCTTGTCTGGACTTCAAGACAGTTTTGATGATTTCATGGAAAATTATGTGAAACAACAGATACTTCTAAGATTATCTGACAAGTTCTTCGGAAAAATGTTTGAAGAATTTGATGAGATTATTGCAACAAAAACACCTATGGAGCAAGAGGATCAAGAAAGGTATTTTGAACTTCAAGCCCAAATAACCAAGCTAAGAAACACAGCCAATAATTCGGTTATAAAAAGTGTCGCAAAAAAGGCTAATGCTGCTGCTGATGAGATAGAAAATAGTGAGGAATACAAAAAGCTTCAAGAGGCATGGACGGATTTTTTAAAGCCGAATGATATTAATACCGAAGCCATCAAAGACTGGTCAGACAGGATGCAGGGAGTGTTTGGTGAATATAACGAGGCGGCAGAAGAAATTTTTAACCAAATAGGATGGGAACCCGGAGGTAAAGCAAATCTATCCGCTCTCCAACAAGGAATACAAGGTATAACAGAGACTACTGCCGAGGCACTTGAGGCATTACTAAACTCTATCAGATTCTTTGTAAACCAGCAAACTACTGATATAACAGCTATCAGAAATCTGTTAGACGCTCGATATAGTTTAGAATCACAAGCTGAAACAAACCCCATGCTAATTGAATTGAAAGCGCAGACGGGATATTTGGAGATTATTTCAGATAGAATAGACCGTGTATTCGCGCCAAATTCAAATTCAAGGGGAGCAGGACTAAGAGTATTCATAAGTGACTAATTAATTTAATACATTTAAATAATCATTCTGATGGTAAGAGATAGTATAATGACCCAAGCCATACCGGGTGGCTTCTCCGTAATAGTAAGCGGTTTTATAGCAGAATCATTGGAGCACATGATACCTTGGATTATTGTATCATTTGCAGTAGTGATATGTGATTTGGCTTTTGGAATAAGGAAAAGCCTTTTAATGGGCGAAAAGGTTCGTTTCTCTAGTGCAATACGCCGCACAATGGGTAAACTTGTAACCTACTTCGCCTTTGTTTGTATGGTTGTCATGATAAACATTGCATCCGGCAGCAAATGGGATATAGACATATACTCCTGTTTGTTAGTTTGCTTCATTGAATTTTGCTCTATCATATCAAATATATTGAAGCCCAAAGGATACAGCTTTAATATGCTTAAGGCGTTAGGCCTGTTTGGTAAGAAGGTGCTTGATGTAGAAAAAGAGGATATAAATGAAATAATAACAGAAAATAAAAAGGAGGAAAAGAAATGAGTTTAATTGATTTTATTTTTATTGCGCCTTTTGCACTTTATGCCATAATCTACGCATTTTCGGTAAAAGAATCCTGTAATTCCGATGAATCCATAGAAATATGACGTGCATTTAAGCGCTATTCTTAATACATATTCATGCCCGTTTAAATAGCTTTCTGGCGAACGCAGTAAAAGAAATGCAGCTGTCAATGTTGGCATAATAAGTATAGGTATTTCCATATTAAACCTGTATCGGGAACAAACGGAGCATAAACATAACAAACAAAAAGAATAATAAATAGATAATGTAGACGCAGATATGGCAAAAATTACTTGCAAATAAAGTTCTAAGAATTTAAAAGCAGGTATGTATAAATACATTATAGTAAATATTAATGGTAGTTGGATGAGAAAAGCACTGAACACATTTTTCTGTTCAGGAGTATAGCTTCTAATAAGTTCTGATAAGTCCATATTTTTTGCGACAAAAATAATAGTAATTTTATAATTTAAAGATAAGGAGGAAAAGAAAAATGGCTAATATTGAACATTTCATACCATTTCTTATAAAATGGGAAGCTGGTATAAGTAAGAAAAGCAATGAAACCAATGAGTCTCTTTTTCAAAGAGCAAGAAAAACAGGATGGGCTGATGATCCCGATGATTTAGGAGGACAAACTATGGTAGGTGTGACAATGGCTACCTATGAGGAATATTGTCGTAGAAAAGGTTATCCAAAACCTACGACCGGAAGGTTGATGGATTTGTCATATAACGATTGGAAAAGTATCTTGAAGATGTTGTATTGGGATAGATGGAATGCGGATGAAATAAGAAGCCAAAGTATAGCAGAGATAGTATGCGATTTTGTATGGGCTTCTGGGGTACATGGTATTAAAGTACCGCAGGATTTGGTTGGTGTGATTCCTGATGGCATTGTCGGGCCTAAGACACTCGCCGCAGTAAATTCCCGTAATCCCCGTGAATTGTTTGACCAGATCAAGATTGCACGGTTTGATTTCATCGAGGATATATGCCGGAAACGCCCAGCAAACAACAAGTTCAAACGGGGCTGGATGAACCGTATAAATGATATAAAATTTGAGGGATGAAACAGAGAGTCTATATATGGATTGCGGTAGGGATAGCATTGCTATTGCTGTTTGGATCATGCCGGAGCATAAGGTATGTCCCGGTAGAAACTATAAGGACTGACAGTCTTTATCTTACCATGCATGAGCGTGATTCCATCTACATTAAGGATTCTGTCCATATAAAAGAGAAAGGCGATTCAGTGTTTGTTGACAAGTGGCATATAGTCTACCGTGACAGGATGATTCGCGATACAGCCTATATAGAGAAGGAGAAAGAGTTAGAAGTCCCCTACCCTGTGGAGAAGGAATTAACATGGTGGCAGAAGACGAAATTAGAACTAGGAGAGTTTTCAATAGGTATTATATTAATATTACTAATCGTAGTCATTTGGCTGATAAAGAAGAAGGGAGGTGCAAGATGAAATAGTAGCCAAAATGCCACAGGTAGAAGCGTGGCACATAATAGAAAAACTCATAACAAAAGTAATTCTTTCAGGGGCTTAGAATCAAAAAAAAGCCCCCAACGCTCATATTAATATTGCCACATAAAAACATGATAAAAGCATAAGACACTGCACGTTGGAGGCTAAATATCTTCAACAAAATGTCTTATGCTTTGTTCATCGATATATCTTGTTTTATGTGGCATGGCAAAGATAAGAATAAAAAATTAGAAAAAACATGTGCAAGTCAGAAATCTTTGCCAAAATAATTAATATTGTTTCAAAAGAAACAGAAGTGTCTGTAGACCAAATATTATCGTCTGATAAGAATATGGAAACAGTGGATGCCCGGTATCTTCTTGTATTTTTTCTTTTCGAAAGCGGTATGTACCCTTCACAAATAGCCGCTCATATCCATAAGACTAAACGTGCTGTCAACTACATGATATCCAATTTCCATGAGAGGATGGAGAGTGGGAAAATGATGAGAATATATTGGGACGATATAAAGAATTTGTTGGGAAACAATTGATTTTCCATGAGTTATGATCTATATACTTTTGTGCACGGTCGATTTTGACCGGATACAAAATACAAATACTTATGGAACGAACTTATGTTTTTAACCAAGACGGTGGAACCGGGGCAAACAATGGCCTGCTTGCGTCCATTCTTCCGTCCTTGCAGAACCGTGGAATTGACACTGGCTATCTGATGGGGCTGATGGGAGGAAACGGAAACGGCGGTTTCTTCGGAAACAATGGCGGTTTTCAGGACATCATCGCATTGATTGTGATTGCAGCCATCTTCGGTAACGGGAACTTCGGATTTGGTGGCAACAACAACCAAGGAGCGAACGAAGGAAGAGAAATGATCATGCAGATACTTAACCGAAACGGTGTCGACATTGCAGCATTAGCACAAGCTGTGAACACATCATCAGACCAAATCCTTGCCGGTATTAACTCTGTATCACAGGCTATCTGCGGTCTCGGCAACCAAATGGGTCAGAACACCAACAGTATCCTAACTGCGATCATGCAAGGTAACAACGCTCTGACATCTCAGATCTGTAGCTGTTGCTGCGATATGAAACAGCTTGTAACCACACAGGGATACGAGAACCAGCTTGCAATGTGCAACCAGACTAACACATTAGTCAACACTGCTAACCAGAACACATTGTCATTGCGTGATGGTGCGACAGCCAACACGAATGCCATCCTTGCCAAACTTGACGCTATTCAGAATCAGGCATTGCAGGACAAGATCGCATCTCTTACTGCGGAAAAGGCTACTTTGACAGCCGAAATCTCTCAGCGTAACCAGAACGCCACTATCCTGAGTGCGGTAGGACAACAGATCGCTCCTTTAGCAGCCGGATTGCAGGCATTGCAGAGCGATGTTGATGGTATAAAATGTAAATTACCTAACACTGTCCCGGTACAATACCCTAATATTGTAGGTGTGAACGTGGATACATATCGTGCCGCAGCATACGGTGCTTATGCAGGTGATGCTGTATATGGCCGTGGTGGTTACGGATGCGGTTGCAATAACTACTGGGGTTAATCCGGTGAGAAAGGAGGTAGATATGTGGCCTAACTTTTTTACAGGATTTCCGTTCCCGTTTCCCTCCCTCGGCAGAGTAAATTACAACACTCTTCCTACGGTGGCTGTAACAGTCGGTACTGAGAATGTGACTTTGGAGCTTCCTAACCATGCGTTCCGCAACAGGGATTATGTCGGAGGGTTCTATGTCAATCTTCGTCAGGCGATCCCTGCCGGCACGACTGCCACGCTGCCTATATTGATAGGGACCAATGGGGATACAAGACCGTTAATGGCTTATAACAATGAGCCTGTGACTGTTGCAAACTTGGCTGGAACCGGTATCTATGAGATTCACTACAACAAGTATACCAATGAATTGTATCTTGTTAATGGAGGATACAGACCGACAACGGCGCCGGCTTCTACAGCAGAGACCGCTTCTTTACGGAGCAAGTAATAATTAACATGGAGTTTTGTGGTGGTTTCCCAAATGGAAATAGCCACACTCCTTTAAAATTAAACCAATATGTTTCAATCACTTCGTACCAATAACCAGTTATATATACTTCATAAGGATGCTAACCCGTTTATCGAATACGGCCCGGTAGTCAGCGTTTCCGCTCCCAAGCCGAAATATCCTATGGCATCCCCTATGGGACAGTTGCCCCAAATGGAAATGGTTGTGGATGTTGTTGTCTGTATCAACGGGCAGAACACGACTTTCCAAAATCTTCCTGCCGGCATGGATATAGCCGACTTCGGACAGAACGGCAATATCGTAGTGTCATGCTCACGTGATGCGATGAATAACGAGGTCGCTTCTATGAAACAGAAAAGCATAGACATCATCAACAGCATGGATTTTCACAATTCCGTCATTGCAGGGTGTGACAAGATGCTTACGCTCTTGAACCCTGAATTTGCCGAGAAACAACGTCAGGAGCAGGAAATATCCTCTCTGAAAGGGCAAATGGCGGAAATGAGCAAGAATATGTCTGACCTTATGGAATTGAACAAACGGCTTATGGAACAGCTCGGAGTGGTTGAAACATCCAAAACAAAGAAATGATTATGGGAATGTGGGAAATATTAGAAGAAGGGCGTGACGATTACGGACGCGGCTTCGGTATGAGAGGTGACGAGGTGGAAGAAGCCTACAAGGAAGGCTGCCGCCACGGTTACGAAAAGGCCATGAGAGAGATTCATGGAGACATGGGCTTCCGTGATGGCGGAAGAAATTATTCAGGATCAGGTATGGGAGAACGCAGGTATCCCGGCTATTTCCCTGAATATCCCCGCATGGATGACATGGGAGAACGCAGACGCAGACGCGCCAACGGTGAGTTTTATTAATGGTGGAGGGGTGGAATGCCCCTCTTTTTAAACAAAGGTTATGGAACAGAGATTGGATACATACAGCAGATTCCCATCTGGCATGAGGGAATATCTGGAAGCATACGGCTTTCATTTCAGCAAGAAACTTTATGAATGGGCCGTCTCAAAAATGAAAGTGAAAGACGAAACCACGGGTAAAGAAAAAAAGTTGGAGCCGTGGAGCAAAGACGAAGTGGACGATATGCTGAAAGCGAACGGAATTACCATCGAGCACGACAAGGGTTATGACGTTGCTTATGTCGCAAACATGCTGAAAGCGGATTTCTATAAAAAATCATTGGTTGACGAGGCACATTTGTGCAAGCATATAAAATGCTACCTTGATGATATTGATGGCGATCCTTGCAGGGCGTTTGACGAGTTCTTTGCCACCTGTATAGGTAAAGGGATTCCTGTAATCTGGTCGGATGTGATATGATTGTTCAGGAGTTCTACATACCAAAATATGGGGACTGGCACGTCAAAGTGTATTATGCGGTACACACCTATTGGGCGGATCAGATCATTATGGACCTGTACCGTATAGGATGCAGGGGGGATTCCCTCAAGCGTGCGTATCGCAATCTGACTGAAGGCAGAATGAATACCGGTCTAACCTATTCGGACTACAGGAGAAGAGAAACAGTAATGGTTATCTCACTAACCTCCACTCCCGAAGAGTTTCAAAATTCGTGGGATCACGAAAAAGGTCATTTGTGCCGGCATATCTCCAAGGCTTGCGGGATTGATCCTTATGGAGAGGAAGCGCAGTATCTTAGCGGATATGTGGGGCAGAAGATGTTCCCTGTTGCCAAGAAGTTCTTATGTGAACATTGCAGAAAGGGACTGGAAAAATAATAATCGAACAGAAGCGTTCTTTGACTTGTTGGAATTACCGTTTTTACAAGTTTTTATCTATACAATTCTCTCTAATATTGCAAGAATTGGAAAGAATTATATATTCACAATGCCTTTAAACATGTGCTATTATTTTTATACTTACTAACTAATTCTTATTTTTGTAGCATGAAAGAAGATGTAATATTGACACAAGAAGAAGCAGATAGACTTATATCTGTTCCTAAATCTATAATTGATAATAGAGAACGTATAAGTGTATTTGAGCTTGACTTGTCCAAGTCCAACGATTTTAGATTAACTCTTTGTTCATCTGACTCAATAGATCGGAATCCTGATTTTTTGCTAAGAATCTGCGTAAGTGAAAAGATGAGAACAAAAATTTCGTTGCATACACAGGAGAGGAAATTTCAATATTGTCTGTTTAGGATAGACTTTAACGGTCCAAACCATACGAACCCTTCGACTGTAAACGAATACGTACCAAGTATGTTTAAGCCATTTACAGGAAAGGTTATAGGAAGAAACCACGTTCATTATCATGTTCAAGGCTACACTTCTGCGGCATGGGCTATTCCGGTAGATGATGATTTTTTCCCAGTCAAGAGATTTGATTTTAATGAATATCACAACGAATTAAAAAATATTATATCTGCCGTTTCTGACTTTATACATCTCGAAACAAAGATAATAATAACAGGTAATCTTATATATGATGGAATGGATTGATAATAAAATAGCTGAATACTATTCTTGGCTAAAAGATAATACAGCCATAAAAGAAGATAAGGGAACTGGATGGTTTTCGGTGTCCACTCCTTTCGTAGGCTTGTTTAATGACAATATAGAAATATTCATAAAGAAAGTATCCGAATCCGATATTATTTTATCGGATGACGGTGAGACTATCGGAAATTTAAAGATGTCAGGTGTAGATATTTCTCGCTCTTCAAAAAGGAGATCTTATCTGCAAAAGGTATTGTCCAATCATGGAGTATTGGTAAATGGAGATGAATTGTATATCAAATCAAATGGGGCTGATTTTGCCAAAAGAAAGCATTCACTTATATCCGCTATTATGAATATCAGTGATATGTCATTATTGTCAAAAGATAATATATCTTCGCTATTTTCAGAAGATGTAATGGCATTTGCAGATTCTTGTAATGTAATTTATACTCCATCTTTTATAGTTCGCGGAAAATCAGGGCTTGATTTCAATTTTGATTTTCAGATAGCAGGAAGAGAAAGCGAGCTTGTTGTAAAGTCATTTAACACATTAAGACAGGATAATGTAAGTAGCTATCTGTTTTGCTTAGGCGATACAAAAGAAGAGAGAGAGAAGCAGACAGGAAAGAGCTTCCGCAGTTTGGCTATTATCAACGATTCTGTTCAACCTTCAAATAAGTTAATTGAGGCGTTGAATAAATATGGAACAAATGTATTGCTATGGAAAGACAAGAATAAGGAAATATTCAATGTAGCATAATAAAATAGACTTATAAATTTCAAAGCGGTAATTCCCAACGGTTTTACCGCTTTTTTTATGTTAACAGAATATGGAAGAAGATAAGTTGAACATATTGCTTGAGCAGGCTGATGATGTGCCTCACTGGTATTTCTGCCGTTTACTTGCTGTGATGCGATGGAACGTATAGAGAGGTTCATTTATAGACTGATACCCTTTGTCGTGTTGGCAAGGGTGATATCGTTGTGCCTGTAATTCCCGTTTTTTCTACCCCCAAAAAGATTAAAGAAAGACCAAGGATATTTCCCCTAGTTTTATAAGAGTTCGCATTTGAAAGCCCCTAAATCTTTAGTTTAGCGGTAATTCACTCTATAACTAGATAATAAACCTCTCTATCAGCGTCTGAACAAGTGAATGTCGGCTCATCGAAGAAGTTCATGTTTAAATGTGCTTTAATAAATTTGTCCTTCCCGTCAGAATCCAACAGCATCAATGTTTTGTCTACTGTTTCAAGTTGTTTCTCTGACATATACGACTTCCAATAGTCAGCACGTGATTCATATCCTTCACAAGGTTGGTTTGAATAATATTCAAGTTCTGATACTATATCACCGACCTTCATTTCTTGCACTTCGTTTTCGTTTCCTGAATATCCGAAATAGAACCAATATATTTTCTTCCCTTTCAGTTTCTTGGCTTCTTCAACTGTTATAACCTTTGCTTCTCCGTTCTCTATTCTATGTATAAATTCGTTCGTTTTCATAAGCTTTATTTTAATTGTCTGCAAAATTATTGTTTATCTCTCTTTAATTCGTTTTATAAAGTATGTTTTAAAGCATACTTTTAGCGTATTCCGCACGTCTGTTTATCTTAGTGCGCAATGCGGTAAGGCGATTCCGTGTAAACTCTTTATTGGTAGCCGTCCTTAATCCCATTGCATTTAGCTTGTCCGCTACTTTGTCAACATCTTGCGGAGTGACTGCATCCCTAAGTAATTCAGCGATAATTCGGTTTGTTGAATTTTCCATCGCTTCTTTCCTTCGCTTTTCTCCGTTTGCTTTTCCACCTTTACTTTGTCCGTTGGAATTGCCGCCCAAGGAAGTACACCAGTTCCCTGCTTTTGAAATGAAGCCGCCTTCCAGCTCGATTTTTTGCTTGCGAACTTCCAATGCGGATTTTGTGCGTTCTTGAATCAGCTCTTTTTCTAACTGGCTGGCAAACGAGAAGGCAAACAAAATCATTTCGTCCATCGCTTTCAGATTGGCACAATTAAGGTCAAGCCCCATTTGAACCACCACAAGGCGGATTTTTCGGGGTTTTAGTTCATCATTGATAAGTTTGTTTAAGTCGCTCATAGAACGCCCCAAACGGGAAATTTCGGCTACTATCAGCATATCTCCAGCCTCCAATAACGGAAGTACATCAGTACCTAATTTCCTTTTCTTGTAGGTAACGCCGCCGGATATTCCTTCCTCTGTTATCACTATGTCTGTCTTTAGCCCGTTTCTGCTTAACCATTCCTTAACGGTTCTATTCTGCTGCTCTAATGTTTGTTTGTCCGTACTTACACGTCCATATTCTATTACTTTCATAATTCAATATCCTTTTTAAGTTAATACAATTCGTTTAATTCATTTTAGAAACCGTTATGTCCGGTCATTTCCTTAGTGCATCCGACAACAAGCCAGATTATTACGCATACAAAAAACATAGTTTGTCCCTCCTTATTTTAGTTATTTGATTATTTTTCTTTAATGCTTTGCCGCTTCAAGCAACGAATAACGGGCGATACTTGCAAAGGCGGTTATAGTGGCGTGCTGCGTTTTCTAAATTATCAAAATAGTACCGCTTGGGCACGCTGCATATACGACCTCTTCTAACTATATATAGCACTCCGACAACATTATATACAACTGTGTACGCCTGTCTTTTCTCATCCCATCAGGCAGTATTCATGATCTGAAAACCTTGATTCAGATTCTTTTCCAATTGCTTGTACTCTTTTTCTGTGTAAACCTGTGATTTCATATCTTTATAATTTTAGTTTGTTTCAGTTCCCGGCGGCGGTGTCGCTCCGCTTGTTGTCCCCCACGCCGGGATAGTTGGTTATTTAAACACATGGTCAATAAATACCGTATTAGTTTGCCATTCTCCGCGATATTTGAAAACAAAATATCCGCGTATAGTTGCCGTTTCTTTCATTCCGTTTGCAAAGTCATAGGCTGCTTGCTGGTTCTTGCCAAACTCTTTATTTATTGATCCGCTGTTATTGCTTACCCTATAGTGCAGCTTTGCAGGGGCTTTTGTTCTATCTGTAATAATATTCATATCCTTTTGTTTTTGAGTTAGTATTTGTTCCCAGTGTCGGTTATCTGTTTTTACACAACCGCTTCAACGCTTCTAAGTCTTTCCTTTTCGGATCGTCCGCGTTTCTTGTCGCGTCTATTAGTGTCATATCGCTAATTACCGTACTCCATTGTTTACCTGTTACTGGGCTTGTATAGGTTACTCTATAATGTCCGTATCCGGAAATCTGAAAATTAAAATCGTAAATGCTTATTCTTGTTTTCATATCTTTAAAACTTATCTGATCCATCATTTTTGTTTAAAAATTCGCGTAGCTTATCCCTGTCGGTGCCGGAAATGAATATCACAGCACCGAATAACAAAACCAACAAAACCATATTCAGCTAATTAAATGACCGTCTTTAATCGTCCGTTACCATCCGTAAACCCGTTAAGTATTTCCGCCTCTTTTTCGGCTTCTTCCTTAGTCGGATAGCATTCTATTATACAGTTGTCCAAATTATCTAATATGCCGTAATATCCAAGATTTAACGGTTTGTCCTTGACGGTGTAACGCTTTCCCTTTACTTTCTTCTCATAAAATTCCACTCCTTCAGCAAGCGGGGTATAATGTGATGAAGCGCTAAGCGTGCCCGATTCTATTTTGCCGTTAAACTCAATTATACCGGGCAGATCGTTTTTTAAACTGCTTTCCAGGCTTACACCGTCATAAGTTACACTATATTTTCGCTCCTTATCTGTGTACACGTTGAAAACATCGCCCGGCTGTATGTCCTCGCGTACTTTCGCACTGGTTATGATTCCAGCGCCTTCAATGTTATAATAGCGCACGCCGTTAAAGTTGCCCATTTCGGTTAAATGGATATTACCTAACTTCTCCGGTTGTTTCGTTTCTTCCTCTAATTCCGGGATGTATATTTCTTCAGGAAGTGCCGGAAGTTCTTCCACGGCTTCCACCTTTTCGGAAGCCATCAGGTTGCGCACTTCGTCCGCTTTCTTCTTACTGAATATCCATCCGGCACGCTTTTCACCGTTGTAATTTAAAGACGGGTTAAAGCGTCCACCCAGTTCCTTTAATTGCTCTTTGACAGCCTTCGTATCACCAAAAACTGCAATAGCTTTATCGGAATAATCCACCATTTCCAAACCTTCAACCGTCACGGCTTCCATTTCTTTGGCTTCCTCAGCCTTTTCAGTCTTAATGCTGCTTTTCTTTGCTTTCGGCTCTATAACCTTATATTCGTCGCTTACTTCTATATGGATGTAAAAATTAGTATCAAAATAGTCTTGCATGCCGTCTGAATCATTATAACGGAAAGAACTAGCATAAGTCGTAACAGCGTCCAACACTTTAAACATTTCCGGCGTTAACTCATTTTCCCAGCCCTTTACGGTTGACATTGTGGACATATAACCACGTTCCGCGCTTCTTGATCCTTCAACGAAAGGAACACAAGGGCCGGATTTTAATTCGATATACATTGAATCAGTGTACATGCTCCATTCAGAACGAACCGAGAATTTAAACTCCGGGAAATTCTTCTTAGCATAAGATCTAACCTTTGCGGATATTTCTTTAGTTGATAACTTGCTGTCATAATTTGAACCAGCCCAACCGTTTGCGGTGTAGAAATTCATTGCTTTCATATCTTTTTCTCCTTATATTATTCTTCTTATTAAATGCTTCGTATATAATCAGTATGCGCGTATAATATAACCTCGCTTACTATAATAGGCTTGCCTACGTCTACGTTCGCGTTCGTACGCTATTCGTTCCATCCTGCATTCTTCTTTAAATTTCCGTTCCTCTCTTTCACGCTCCCTCGCTGCCATCACAATAATAAACACGATCCAGAAAATACCATATAACAACCCATAAGCCAAAGCAAAGGAAGAAGAAAGCAGATAAATGGGAGTTAACCAACCTGCTACTATTAATAATACTGCTAAAGTTTTCATAATGCTATATTTAAATTGTTAATAATATCAACCTTATAGCGTGATTAATAGCCTACTAATACCATGTACAGCCTATACACTCAATAGCTGTATGTTATCGTAATATCAGCAAACCAAAGAAAATAAATGGAAGAATATTTGCAAGAATCAAAACAGAGAAGTACCTTTGTCCCGTGTGATAGGGATAGATACTTTAGTATTTTGATCCTTTGAGAGTCTTAATATTCCAGTATTAAGGCTCTCTTTTTATTCCATTTGTCAATATATCATGTATCACGCTTGCCTAATCAATGGATCTACTACCTATATCGTAGTGTCGTATCTCTCATCTTTCAACACTGTAAAATTACAAAATTATTATCATATAAACAAAGAAAATTGCACTTTTTTGTGTTGAATTTTCACATATAAATAGAGTTTATAGCATACACTTATCACTTGATATTATGCGATATAGAAACGTTTTATTTTGATTCTCACAATGTGCCGTACTTACCACTCTGCCTTATATCGCCCTTATTAAAGCCGTCAGCAACGAATCAAACGAGCGTTAAAAGCCGTTGTAAGCATACCCCTCCCCCTGATCAGCCAGCCAGCCGACGACAACCGTCCTCTCCCGATTTTTTTTATTTTTTTTCTGAATTTTCGCGCCTTGCAGTGTTGCAATATTTCGTATCTACAACATAATTTATTATGTAAAATAATATTATTCATCATTATATCAATATTCATGTTTTGCGTTGATGCTTTCCTATGCAGATTGCTTTTATTCCCCTTTGTTTATTTAAATAATCAAAGGGAGTGAGGTGTTCGCTGTGCTCACTCTTTCTTTATGTTACTTTCTTTCTATGTATTTTGGATTAGACATTTTTCCTTTATTTATATAGGGTATGTCTAATATGCAATGATGTAGTACTATGCAATACAAAGTACAGATATCAATATTTCAAATATGCTTTTACTTTTAAGATTAAAAACTTAATATTGAAACGGATTTAAATATATCATAGTGATAAATATTAAAGTAAAGCTTTAATATATGAATTTAATTAATTATATTTGCGTGTATTATTATATTATAATATGAGTGACTATAAGTTTTATATGATGCGTTACGGTGAGCTTGGTGCCGTTTGGAAAGACTTGGAAACGGATTTCCCCGGATTGCGGTACAAAGAATGTACAGGCCTTAATTCGTATGGAGAGCCTACAAATATGTATGCAGAGGATTTTGCCGAAACAAGCAAGGCTGAGGTGTATGTTTCCAGCACACCGGCACACAAGCAGACAACTATAAAGCTGACATTGATATTCTTGGAGGATGATACCAAGAATGATAAGTCTTACCGTGACTTTATGGCTTTCATTACTGGCTCCAAGATTGCCTACCGTGACACGGCGAGGAAGCGGAAAGTATTGATGTATCTTTCGGGAGCTACAGAACCTAAAAGTGACACGGTGTACGGGCAGAAATACAAGGAGGTGACGTTTACGTTCAAGAACGTGTACGGGCATTCCTTCGGATATGACGAAACTTTTCCTAACGAATAAATTTGGATTATGAAGAATCAGACACTTTCTATCGAGCGGATGCGGCATCTGAAAGATTTGGGTGTTGGCACAAGCAATGCGAGCATGAGGTGGATAAATTCAAAAGAGGACGTTCCCATGCCCAAATACCCTTTTCTTTATGATGGTGATTATTACCTTTCCATGCAATGTATGGAAGCTAATAAAATATTATCATATATTGATATTGTTCCTGCATTCACCTTGCAGGACATTATCAATATGTTACCTGAAGACGTTCCATGTAAATATGCGCGTTATCCATTAGGTAAGGCATGTCTTGAGCTAGGGAAAGATTATGCAGGATATTCCTATACTGATATGAATGATGAGCATGATTATGAGGTTTGTTTTGGAGGGCATGAAGATATTCTTGTTGAAGTCTATAATTTGCTGTGCTGGTGTATTGAGAACGGATATGTAAAAACGAATAAAAAAGAACAGCAATGAATCATTATATACCTATCTTATTACCAATTAGAGGGTTTAATTCAATATATCCATTCGTTTTTAGCTGGGTGTTTCTCACCGTAATAGGAGTATTATTGCTTATGCTTGCATATATTTATAATAAATTCAATTTTGAAGATTGTAAATATTCTGATTTATGGTTTTGGGGATGGATTGTTATTGTCTCCACGTCTATAATATTAGGTATTCCCATTTTAATTGGTTTAATAATTATATAATTTATATGATATGTTTTTAGAAACAGGAACCTTATCAGAAGCATTATCCTTTGCGAAGTGCAAGGATTTGCCCAAGAAGTTCAATCCCGAACTGGGGCTTACTTGGATATTGGCTATCGCCCTTATCAAGAAGAAGAACCTTATGAATGCCTACGCCATTGTGGAGCAGAGGGCAGACGGACTTATACAGTACAAGAAGACATTCGGACGGCTTTCTCCCATTGACGGTCTTATCTCCATCCATCCGTATATGTACGTGGATGAGGAAGCGTTGGGAATAGCTATGAAAGCAAACAGACGAACTATCGCCATGCACTATCCCGGTTATGCGGATGAAATCATTGATTCGGACGATGAGAAGTTCAAGGTGTACCAGTTGCAGTACGCGATGGATATGCAGAAGCTGAACATGAACCAGGAGAAGCCGAGATTCGGGAGGTCTGTTGTGGATGAAGCGGAGGAAGCGGCTAATCCGGTTGTTGAGGAAGTGTTGAAGGAGAATGAAGCCGTAGCAACGGTTGAGGGCGAAGGAGAGTGTATTATTGAGGTCGAGGATGCTAAGACAGCGTTCAGACCGAAGAGAGGTAGAAAGGCAAAAACGGAGGAATAAGGTATGGCAAAGAACAAGAAACAACAAGGATTTGAGTTCATCATCAAAGAAAGTGATGTGTTGGAGAGAGAAAGCTTCGGCTCGTTTGAGATTGTAATCACGAAAGGATATGCCTGTTTTAAGAACTACACAGGATTCCGGGTGTTCACTACTCCATACGCAGTAGGATTGGACGGTGTGGCACATGAAACATCCCTGTATGCTTGGTTGAAGTACATGGTGGACTTCAAGAAGTCAATCAAAGGCAAGGAGAATGAAATGTTCGGGGAAACTACTTCCACCAACAAGGAGTTCTTGGACGGTATGAAGGTGCTTACAGAAGCGAACCTTGTGAAGCCTATGACCGTGTTTACTGACATAAATGAAGCGCAGAAAGAGGCTGAAAACTACATGAAGTGGATGGAAGGTCAGATGAAGGATTTGGATAAGGCTATGAACACTACGCCGCCTGAAGAGGATTTGAAAACTAATGCGGAATTTGAACAGAAGGCTATCATGGCAGAAGAAACGAAGGAGATGTTTGACAATGGAACTGAAACCGAGAAAGGACAGGTATAGCCCCGATAATATCTACCGTATCTATATCAATATTGGGAACCATCCCGGTGCAAAATGGGTTTCTTTCAAGGACAAAGAAACCGGAAAGGTCACTAAGGGGGTATTCTTGCCGGATTGGGAAACTGGTGGGATACGGATAAGAAAAGGACATCTTAGATTTGAAATTCATGCGATTCCGATAAAGGGATGTATGAATACCCATATACTTATTCCTGCTGTTAATAAAGGAGTTGATTGCGGTCTTGGAATAAAGAAAAGCAGTAAGCAGACATATTTTAGTAAGAGCGTTATAGGGAATATGTATGTATGCGGAGAAATACTTAATGAAGACCAAAAGAAAATCATAGAGAAGTATGTCAGAAGAAAAAGATTGCTTAAAATCGGACGTTATAAGAAAGATTGAGCGTATCGTGTGCGATTGCGTAAATAAAGTATTCTGTAACCAGAACCCTGTATATCCTTCAACTATCTATGAAGGAAGGACAAACATTATTCTTACAGGAAGAATTGCGAGGGGTGCAGTTTTTGCCGTATTGCATAACAGGTTCGGAATCTCATATGGTAATATTGCCAAACACTCAAAAATTAGCAGCAGGAACATTATACGGTCTGTAAAGACTTATAAAAGCATTCCTGATTCAGACAATGCCGTAATGATAATAAAAGAGCTTATAGAAATTGAACTAAAAAAATTTCCTATTGTATGAATGATTTGCTTTCTTTTAAACGTAATGCCATGATGCTCGGTCTTTGCACTGGGTATAAGAATAAATGGGACGCAGCGACAAGTAAGGAAGCGTTAATGGATATAGCTTTGGATTCAAACGGTGTAGAGCTGTTGACAGATGCTCATAGCTTTGGGTTCGGTATGGATATTCAGTACATGAAACGGACGTTTTCTGACTATATTAATGGTAAATGGAAGCGGAGCAAGGACGGATATACTTCTTGCCTCTACGTGGACTTTAATGGGCAAATAGAGCAGGATTGCACGCTTACTACGGTGCTTGCTTCAAAGGTTGAGTTCTATGTTCCGAAAGGGAGCGTTTGCAAGCTGTATGTGGGTGCTGAATCTACTGTAAATATCACCGGAGAAGGTATCTGCTACGTATACTCATACGGTCACAATGAGGTGACTGGTAGGTTTAAGTCAATGAATTGTATAACTAAGTCCGAATGGGCTAAATAACATGCCTATCTGCCACGTGTAAAAAAAATGGAAACAACAGACTTAAAAATAGGCGACTATGTTCATATCAAATTCCACTCCCCACAGGGAGAAAGGCTTTCCATCCCCATGCAGATAGTCGGAATATTTTCAAGCATCAATGGGGCAAGCCCGAATGATACCGTTTACCTTGACTTTGAAGGAAACGAAGGTGATATATGGGAAGAAGAAGTACAAAATTTAGTATTCGCTAAAACGGAGCTTAAAAAACAATGAATTATATAGAAGAAGAGCAAATACAAGCCGACATAGAACGGTTTGAGCAAATAGATAGCGATATCCCTGATGATGGCGATATGGTTGAACAAATACCATTGTTCATCTCTTCCGATATGCAGTCAGTCATTGAGGGCGGCAAGAAAAAACCACCTATCCATAGGTTGTGGGGCGATTTTTGGTGGGAGAACGAACTTGTTTTCCTATTTGCCGATAGCGGAATAGGTAAGTCCATTCTTGCCACGCAGATAGCCTACGAGATAGCCAAAGGGGAAAGCGAATGTGCGGATGTTGAGATAAGTCCTCAAAAAGTATTGTACTTTGATTTTGAACTTTCTGACAGACAACTTGCAAGACGTTATAAGAACGCTGATTTCCCGAAGTCGCTCATCCGATGCACCATATCGGAAGAAGTGGACAGCGAAGATTTTAACATGAACGTAATTGAAGGGATAAAGGATAAATTGCTTGACACGAAAGCAAAGATTATGATACTAGACAATCTTTCATATCTATCCACCCAGACAGCGGAAGCAGAATATGCCGGAGTTATTATGGACGGTCTCACTAGATTGAAGCGTGAGCTAAAAATCAGTATCATGGTAATAGCGCATACGCCTAAGATTGAGGAATGGAAGCCCTTGTCTAAAACCAATATGGCAGGAAGTAAGATATTGTCTAACTTTGCAGACGGAGTATTTGCCATAGGACGTACAAGGAATGGTGGACGTTATCTAAAACTACTAAAAACTCGCATGGTGAGTGAACCGGATGAGAAGTCGCTCCTTCCCTATTTCAATATTATTTCGGAACCTTACCTTCATTTTGAAAAGGTTGGTGATGAAACGGAAAAAAAATTACTTATGGGAAAACCTGCAAAAGATTTTTTCACTTCTATTTGGGATAGAGATACGACATCCCCTATTCCTCTGAATGAGCTGGTCAAACTAATTATATCTAAGGATAATTCTAAGAATGCTATAAAGGCTAAAGACGGGAATGCTCGAAAACGTATTGACCGTGCTATAAAATACGGCTTTTTAAGGAAAGATGAGTTAAAGAATGTTTTTCTGAAAACAGAAGATTGATTGTCAATTATCCACAAATCATTTAGTAGTGAACTACCTCAAAACTAAATAATTAGCGGTAGTTCACGTTTCTTGTTCATTTCTTTTCAAGTATTTCAATACATTTCTTTACTCCATCATCGAAACCCTGCTTATAGCCTCTCGCATGTTCTCCAGTAGCATATACTACCATTGCCAGCCAAAAGAGAAGGATACCTACCACCTTATACCAACCAGGCATCGAGATGGAAAACGGTTTAAATGTAATTGTGAGATCTCCAACCCATAAAATAGCTATTATGAATATAATTGTAAATAATATTGTTTTCATCGCTTATTATGCTTTTTAAAATGTTCGTCAAGAATAAGTTTGGATAGCTTGTACACCAATACAATCATACATGCTATCATTACAAATACTAAGACAACTCTAACTAACAGGAACTGATCAATAGCCCAAAGTAGAGAAAAATATACGGGTAAAGACAGTGCAGCTATAACGCCGGATATTATTTTATTCTTCATTACTTACTTCCTTTCAATAATTCCGGGTTATCAAACACATTACCAATCACTTCGCATCTATCGCTGACATACCACAATGGGGTAAAGCCACATGCTTTGTTCCTGTAGCAGAACATACCTTTATGAAATAGTACTTCAACTGTAAATTGGTAGGAACTTTCGCTGTCATGGATCAGTATTAGATCATGTTCAAAGATACTATTACCGTTCTTATCGGTTATTTCGCTGAACTGACAAACTGTTTCAGGATTGATATCATTCATGTATCCGGATTGAGACATGATTTTAATAATCTTCTCATCTCTAATATTCGTGTATTCAACATAAGAACCCTCTATCCATCTTTCTAATGGGTCTTCTGTTTTAACTCTCTTTCCTCTGAATTTTATTTCACGTTTCATAATTGTTCTAATTATTAACATTGTTATTAAAATAGTTAATTGTTTTCATTGTTATTACAATACAAACTATATTTGCATCGCATTTGATTTGGAAACTAACACCTCCAATCCAGCGAACTGTCATTCGCAAAATCTTATTCATTTCCTTGAGAAAGAATTAAGCCCATTGTCCTGCAAGCTTTGGGCTTTTTAACAACGGCATAATCAATATCTTTTTCCGTTCAACATAGGTCTTAGTTCATTATATCTCATCTTCTGCTCAATGAACCACTCAATATCTATACAGTTGAAGCGACAATAGACAAATATTTGCTCTATAACGTTGTATATCCTTATGTCCAACGGAGAACATTCATCTAACAACTCTTGACATAAGAAATAGGCAAATTCGGGAATAGGCTCCTTGAAATCCTCTTCATCCCATCCCGGTGCATCTATACTATCCAATGTAGGAAGATAAATTTGTTTCAGTCCGACAAGATCAAGGCAACGAATCACCGTGTCACTTAATTCATCTTCGTATGAATCTTTGATATATTTTTCAAAACAATACTTGAAATTGACATCATCGTGCGGTTCTTCATCCTCATAAGAAGATTTAAAAGATTCTCTGTCGGCATGTTTCCCTTTCCTGTCCGCTTGTACAGCTTCCATAAGCTCGCTAATAATAAGACAGAGGCAGTGCTCGTTACTCAGTTCCTCATCGTGGAAACCGTGTTCGCAGGCGGTCTTATAAGCCCTATCACGAAGGGCGTTCAAATTAATATTATCCATAATCATATCAGTTTTAATGCTTCCTGTAATCCGGTTTCAAGTACTTCTTCGTAAGTATCCCATTCCCCTCCGTCATTTGTTCCTTCATAAACAGAACTAGTTATATGAGTTCCATTATCAGCTTTAGATAATTCATATCCATAGCCACAAGCACAATTATATACACATATATGAATGTTTTGGGTTTCACGTAACCACTTTTGGGCGATAGATTGGGTCGGTGCAGAAAAACAATCAAATCTTAGATTAAAGTTTTCGGCATCGTAACTTTCAAATAGTTCCATATCTCCTTTTACGCTATCCGCTTCATAAAAAGTGAATACATCTTCCTTGAAACCTTTTTCTTTCAGCAGTTTCGCTGTTTCTAATGTTACAAATTCTTCGGTCATGGTTATTCTCATTTACACTCTTTACACTCTTCACAATGCAATTTATAAGCATGGGCAAACATCTTTAACGTAACAGGATCAAAGTGAAAATCTGCCTGTTTATCTTCTATGACAACTGAAACACATAATTGGCCGTTGCAAAAGTCAATATATGCCTCGCCACCTCCATCCCCTCTAATGGAAAAGGTTTGTGTCTGTACACTATCCATGATTCTCCTCCTTTAGTCTTTTAATTAGGGCATCAGCGCAATTAAGCGAATATTTAGCTACTGCCTCAGAATTAATACCATTCTCGTTTGCTATAACAACTTTAATAATGTCTTTTGCCAATTCGTACCTACGTTGTTCCCAATCAATGTTTTCACTAAAGAAATTAAGTTCTGCCAGCTTGAGATACATGTTTCCCACCAATGCAGTACCATCATCATATAAATCCTTAATCTCTACAATTTCTCCAGTTGATTTTACTCTTGCTTTCATATTTAACATTCTGATTTAATAATAGTACCGAATGAATGATACCGATGCCAAACTATATTTCCACGCTGAATTTCAGTAAGCCAATCACAAGCCTTAAAAACTTGTCCTACATTATATAAAAATGGTCTTTTTTGTATTTTTCTTTTTATTCTTGCTCTCATATTTAATCGAAATACATTACTTTCTTACCTATACATACTTTGAACCTTGAAAAACATTCGCTATGTTGTGTGATATGGTTAGGATTATATTTGTTAACAAAACATCCAGTACGTTTATGGTATCTGATACAAGCATTTTCAGGAGATTTAGCCAATACCTCTTTTTCATCTATAAAATCAGAAAACAAATCATCTCTGTATGATACCTTATACCACTTAACTTGGCTTCTTATCTTTTTAAAATACTTTGCTTTCATCATTCCTCCTTTGTTTTAAAATGTTCAATCAGTTCGTATACGGTGGCCTTGCGCCATTTAGGAGATACTGATATACTGTCATTGTTTTTATTATAAGCCCAAATTCCTTCGGGTGAAATAAACCACTGAAACTTATCTGTATCATCCCTCAATGCAGCTAAAGCCAGGAAAAGATCCTCATTAGTTCCGCAATCAATGCTATCGGTTTCGTCGGGATGTGGAATATTACTGAAAAACTCAACACTATATAGCCTATATTCAGGTTCGGTGAAAATACACAAGTCCTCGTTAAGTTCACATCCGAATAATCTATATCCTAACTCGTTTAATCTGTACATAAGTTTATATGTACTCTTTCTTATAAAACACGGTGTTGTAAATCCCATAATTATTCGTTTTTTAATAATCCTGATTTCTTCAATTTCTTTCTAAAATTCTTTTCATTCAAGGCTTGTTCATAATAGCAATTAGGTTCTATGACCGTTTCAGCCCTAGTTATAGGAAGCCCATTCAGTCCTATAGAAACATTATGTATAATAGAAGCTCTCTTTATCTCCCCTGTCTTAACGTTAAAAGAGAATAATATATGCCCTGGATTCCTCTTAACTTTTTTAATCAATTTATATTCTGTTTGTTGTTTTTGTAGATACTCTATCTGTTCTTTAGAAAGATCATCTTTTGTTACAATAGGTACTATATCCATTTACTTTTCCTCCATTACAACTTTAACATATCCTTTTTCAATACACCAGCACAGCATATCATAGGCTGCATCCAATAGATTTCCTGACAATTTAAAAACAAATGGTTCACATATGCCTATTTGATAACTTATATACCAAGGTCCAGCAAAAGTAGGTTCAATGTGCAGCTTATTTTTTGTACCAAAGTCATTTATGTGTCGCGGTAACTTGCCGAGAATATCTTGCAAGGTAAAAACTCCACACTCTTCTTTTAAGGAATGATCGTAACTACTAGTGTCAACGTAATATAGATTAAAATGGACATTGTACCAATGGTGCTTAATTGCTTTTTCAGCATCTTCCCATAACAATTCGCAACCATCATCATCCGTAGCTATTAATACCATGCTTGCATCGCTTGTATCCAGCCCAAGCTCCTTCAAGTGCTTCATCTGCTCGATTGATAATGCCTGTTTCATTTCTTTTCCTCCTCTGTTTTAATATCCGTTACTTTGCCACGACTGACAAAACAGAAACATCCCATCACATTACACAGGTATGATTCATGCTCCATCTTACACTCTTTGCATTCTTTACATAATGAACATTCACTGCAAACGAAATTTTCATTGAACGTTTTGCTCATTTCATGCAACACACCATCTATTATTATTCCGCTATTTATTTCCATATTGTCTAATTAATTTAATTGCTAATAGAGGGTCTTTATCTCCTATTTGATTGATTAGCTTTGTAAATTTGTCCACTCTGCCATAGTGTCTAACGCAAATAGCATTTGCCTTCATCGAGCGTCCTAATCCGTATAAATACTCCATGCGTGCATTTCTACGGATATTCTTCATTATCTTTTTTGCTTGTCTTAATTTCATATCTCAATCTACTTTTCTTTCATTCATTGCAATTTTCTATTTTTCTCATTGATTGCCTCATGTCAAATTTGAAGTTGTCTAAAATCCTTTTAGCCTTAATTCCACATAAAGAACAAACTACAATGTCATAGCCTTCTTTATCACTCACAGCGTTTTGTTTTACCCAATGGTGTTTTGGACTTATGCAGGAATAAGACTTTGGTTTACGGATTTTTGATTTCGTGCACTTATCTGATTGCTCAACATTTCCGCACCTTGCTTCTATGCGAGATAAAGAAACATAAGCATACGCTGCACCTTCACCACATTCAAAATTCAAGTGATTATTGAATGCCTCTTTATCAAAGCCGAAATCCTTTCCACATCCGGGACATCTGTAACCCATAGCTAATCTCCTTTCTCTTTAATCCGTTCCAGTACATCCCTGTTCGCTTCTAATATTTCATCGAAAGACGGGATGGGCATATAAGCGACAACATTATAAGTATATCCAGTTCCATATATGAGCCAAGATTTATTATTCTTATTATATTGAGCTACGTATATCACTCTATTGTCAAGAACGACTAAATATTCTTTGTTTTCCTCCGGCAACCGCTCCTTAACACTTATCCACGGAGATTGCTTGGACTGCCAGTCTGCACCCTTCTTAAACATATTCAGCATTGCTTGCCTTTGATAGACTAATTCACCTTCAATTACTATTGCATAGCTTGATATAAGCTCTTGCTTTGCTGCTTCTTCCAATGTCTTCATTGTATCTTATTTTAATTTTTCCTCAAACTCGGCAATGATACAGTCTGCATCACCGCCATGTATCCAATTCTCCAAAACAGAGGACAGAGTTTCAATGGCTTTCCGTTTCATTTCTTCCTGTGCCATTGCAACGGCTTTAAAAGCATTTTCTTTTGCGATAACCGGGAAGTTGGGATTGACTACCACAAAACTCTCACTTTCAATATATTCTTCTGATTTACTCATTTTTTTATTGGTTATTAGCCATATACTTCTCTAACTTTCTCAATCCAATCCAAATAAGCTTGCCTTGCCTTTTGTTTAGCACACTGCTCCATAGAATCGGTAATGACATCGCTATTTTCTTCCATCTCCTCACAAAAATGATCTACCCAACTAAACGGGTCATACTCAATAAATTCTTCTGTTCTACAAAACGGACAAGGAACATCCTCTCCCTTATAGTAAAGATTACCATTCTCGTCACAGTAGTCTAAATCTTGCAATTTGCCATTGACACAGCACGCATCTGGATAGCTTGCACCCCAATATGGAAATTCGGGGCATGTTTTTTTATTTTCACTCATTTCTATTCAGTTATTCGTTAATTGGCAATTTCATAAAGCACATCCATATTGTCTTGCTCTGTCTTCCAGTAGTATGTCCGAAAAGAGGTTTGAACGGGATAACAGACAAAACTTCCGCAGCTTTTATCTCACTCTCGTTCCATTTGAATATAAGCGTGCCGTTAGGCTTCAAGACGCGCATACACTCAGTAAATCCATCGTGTATTAGTGACTGCCAGTCTTTCGGCAGTTTTCCGTACTTTTTAGCCATCCATGAGGTTTCACCAAGTGTTTTTAGATGAGGTGGGTCAAATACCACCATGTAGAAAGAATTGTCCTCAAACGGCAAGTGGGTGAAATCGGCTATTATATCCGGTTTTATCTCTATGGTCCTGATTTTATCTCTATCCTTGGCTGTTACTATCTCCGATCTCTTATCAACGAATAAGGCAAGAGGATTATGTTTGTCAAACCAAAACATTCTACTGCCACAGCAGGCATCTAATATTATTTTTGTTTCACTCATTTCTATATCTTATTGAAGTCATTAATATAACTACGCCCAGCATCAGTTGGACGATAAACAACATCACCAAATGGTCCAGCCGATTTCGTCAACAAACCGTTTTTTACCATTTCTTCTAAATCGTCGGAAGGCTCACTATATCCACTCCATCCTTTTTTGCAGATATTGCCTAAATGAATAAGCTGCATCTTACTTAATTCTAGATTCATTTGGTTCATATTTATTCGGTTTTTAACCATTTCCCTGATGTCTGGTAAATGGTAATTATTGGCAATTAAATTCTAATTGTATTATCAGTTAACTGTTAATCAACTTCCACTAACTCACCGTTTTCCAGTCTATACCATGTATCAGCCTTGACAACTTCACCATCGACTAATACAGCCTTCCAATCGACAATATCATACGTATCTTCCTTTTCCTCAGCTATGACCAAAATTGCACCTATTCCGCCTTTTACCTGAACATTGTTACCTCTTGCCACTGACAAACCATTTGATCCGGTTGAAGCCTTTCCTCTTGCCGTGGCAGCACCTCTATCACCAGCCGTGGCAGCACCATAATCACCAGCCGTGGCAGCACCTCTATCACCAGCCGTGGCAGCACCACTATCACCAGCCGTGGCAGCACCTCTATTACCAGCCGTGGCAGCACCATAATCACCAGCCGTGGCAGCACCTCTATAACCAGCCGTGGCAGCACCATAATCACCAGCCGTGGCAGCCCCACTATCACCAGCCGTGGCAGCACCATAATCACCAGCCGTAGCAGGTTTTCCCGGTTCCGCATTACACTCGTTAGTACACCGTTCCTTGACAAAAGATACAGCTGCTTTCACAAGCCCCCTTATATCAAGCTCAGCGCCTATTCTAATTTTTGAAGAACAAACCTTGTCACTTTCTGAACCGTCTATTTTACCGCTCTGTTCAACCTCACAAAACCTTGACCCGGCTGGCGCATAGTAACCAAAAACATCCAGAGGGTAAGGACATGCATGAAAACCTTTCTCACATGCCTTTATGTCGCCTGTTTCTTCATACTCCTTACCTACTTCATACTTAAACCCTCTACAAGATAAATCTTTGTCAAACGCTTTATAAGTCTTTAATTTCTGTTCCATGATATTGTTTATTTGTTGTTATTTTGATATTTTGATTATTTTTTATTCAAAGATCGGGCATTTTCTTCTGCCCAACAGATGTATTCCATGAAGCCTGTAGCATGGCTTTTCGGGAATCGAATCGTATTTACGATATATGGCACAACGGCGGCAGATGCGATGTATACTGTATTTCCCTTTTGCGCCGTAACATACCACAGGATAACCGTCAGCAGTTTTCATGATTTTCTAAACAAATGACTGAACGCATTATCCAAATCCAGGTCCAAATTCAGTTTGGACGGGAAAGATTTAATGTATTCGTACATCTTATAAGCGAGGTTGTCATCATCACCGCATCTGTCAATCAGTGTGAGTAACATAGCATTCACCATGTCAGAATCATTGCCGAAGTTTTCCTGAGTGGATTCACTGCAATGATTCACATCACTTTTCAATCTCTTTATCGCGGCTATGGCTGTGTTGAAGTTTCTTTTTGAATCGTGTCTGAGTTCAAAGCCTTCCTTCTTGTATTTCTGCTGCATTTCAAGAAGGTTGGTTTCTAAAACGTCCGTGAGGACAAATACGATGTTGGTTATCGTATTCAGTTTGTCTGTTCCTTGCATGATCGTGTATTTTTTATCAATTATTTTATTTGATACAACCTATTTTAAAGCCGTATAATGAATTTTCCTGCATGAAAGTATCAACTACAGGCTTTCTTGTTGAAAATCTTGTCACGGGGCTGGAAATGCTGTCTATCGTTTTCTTTCTTCGCCCTGTCAATCCATCTTTGGAATTTGGCGGCTACAAGAGGACAGTGGATGCGTAGGTTCCTGTCGCGTTCCGCTTCCCATTCACGTATCTTTGTCTGCATCTCGGTATTCATAAATTTCTCCTTTTTTCGTTATGATTCTTTCTTTTGAAAACTGTTACAAATTTGCCCGTATCTGTCACAGGCGCACACTCTATGCCCTTTGGCCCTGCAATACGCAGAATTGTCCCCGAAGTCCGAAGCATTCTTGCAGTTCCGGCATTTGACATATACAATTTCCGGTTTGACTTTCTTTGCCATATTTAAAATGGATTGTTATCCTCTTCAGTGCTATTACTTGATATGGGAATAATGTTCAAGTCGTAAAAGTGAGTAGATGCGGCATTGAAACCACAGATAAACTTCAATAGCCCTATATTCCTGCCTTTAGCTATATCAATCATGGCAGTTCCTTTTGTGTCCACGTCTGAAAACTCATCAGGATAACGTTTCCCTTTTACCTCGGGGCGATAAATCAGCATGACTATATCTGCTGCTTCCGCTATCTGTCCACTATCCCTTAACCTTGCCAATGTAGGTACAGGGTTAAGATTATCCCTATTCATCTGTGACAATGCAATAATCCATATATCCAAATCCTTTGCCAGATTCTTCAGCCTTCTTGCAACCTCTCCCATCTGCTGTTCTTTGTTGCTTCCCTTCATGTTAACATTCAAAATCTGTAAATAATCAACCACAGCCCCGTCTATCCCATTTTTTAATTTCATTTGACGGATTGAGGATATTATCGTGTCGATATTGGACGTGCTCCTGTCATCGAAATAGATTTGCATTTTTGATACAGTATCCACAGCTCGGTCTACATTTTCCAACTGCATACCGGAAAGCGGTGAGTAAAGTATAACATTTGAAGGAATACCACTTATCATTGAAATGATTCTAGACGTAATCTGTTCCTTCTTCATCTCCATTGAATACATGGCTATCTTAGCACCTGCTATTGCAGCGTTTTTCATCATGCTTACAGCAAGGCTAGTTTTTCCTTGGCTTGTTTCACCCGCAATTATTATCAGGTCTGATTTTTGAAGCCCGCCTGTTTTCCCGTCTATCTTGTCAAATCCGGTCGGTGTACCTGTCAATTCTGTTTTTTCCGACATGTTGCGGTTTATCGTTTCATACACGGATTCTATGCTTTCCTTGACTGTGCTGATAGAATTACAATTGGATGAGAACAGATTAGCAAGCTGGTCTGACACTTTTTGCACGACATCGGCAATATCTTCCTTCTCATTAAAAGCGTTACTGTCAAGATAACTCCCAATATCAAAAAAACGTCTTCGTATCATCAGATCATGAAGTCTGCACGCATATTGATACAGATCGAATGTGTACATTCCTGAAATCTTTACCAGCTCATATAAACTAAAGTCCGGATAGGAGAACTCCAGTTTTGATTTCACACTGACAGCATCGGCCCTTCCTCCGGAATCTGTTATCTCCAATACAGTCCTGTATATCTGTTTGTGAAAATCGTTATAGAAACAATTTTCAGTAAGGATATCCCTCACTTCGTAAATGGTATCTCTCTCGCTTAGAATGGTCCCAAGAACACGTTTCTCACATTCTTCATCTCTTGGTAATATACGCATTCCACTCGGTATTATTTCATTTTTCATCTTTCATAAACTCAAATTGTTTTAAAACAGCGTTATACAAAACATCCCATTTGGAACGGATGTCTACTCTGCCTTCAATTGTGCATAATGCGTTTTTAAACATATCGTTCCCATATTTGTCTCGTAAAAGCAAAAACTCTTCTTCCGTAGGCAATCGCATATTGGAAAAACAATACGGTGCTTGTTTCTTGATATACGACAGGAATTTGTGATATGTCTTGTTGCATTCGGAAGATTTCAGCAAAGCATCATTCGTATCCTGAAACAAATTTGTAGCCCCTCTTTTTATCTCAGTCAATATCCAGTTTCTGAAATGCTCCATAAAGCCTTTCCTGTCTTTCGAGATAGTTCCTCCGGCTTTTAGGCTTATCACGAACTTGTCAAGCCATAGAAGAAACATATCATGGTCGAAAACCTTTATCCCGTTACGGTACAAATGAAGCCTTATTGCTTCTTCCCATCCGCTATCTGCTGACAGCTCATGTTGCAATTCACTGAGGGGTATATCACAACTTCCAAAATCAGAACCCATTTTTTCTTTTACTCTATTTATAGAGTTTTCTTTATTATTTCCTTTTCTTTTCTTTTGTGTACTTTTCGCGGAGTTTATAGGCTTTTTCTCGGAGGAAATGCCTATTTCTTCGGAGGAAATGCCTATTTCTTCGGAGGAAATGCCTATTTCTTCGGAGGAAATAAGTCCAAATTCATCAAATTGACATACACGTCTCAACTGGTCACAAATACTCTTATAACGTTCCTGAATCCCCTTCGATGTAATTACTTTGTCAGAATCATACAGTTTTTTAGAAAACAACCCGACTATCAGGCAGCATTTAAAGACTTCCTGTATATACGCCTCTTCAAACCCGGTTTGTTCCGAGATAATAAAGGGCAACTCATCATCCCACCTCACGTAGTACCCTTGTTTGTAGATAATACATAGCAGGAGAGCATATACAGTTACAGCTTTACCGCCTTGATACTTGATTAGTTTTCTAATGCGTATATCCTGAAAGAAATCCACGTCCATAGGGAAATAATCAAGTCCTAATTTTCTATTTCTTCCCATGACCACTTTTCATTATTCCAATTAAATAAAGCAAATTGACTTCCCCACTTTTAGGGCATTTAGGTATATGTTCTATTTCATTCATTATTTCTCCTATTGTTTTCATGATTTATGATATAAGAGGTGTGGCAGCCTTGTATAAGGCTACCAACACTTGGTTAATTATATTTTTATCTTATTTTGGTTATTTCCTCGTGTATGATGTACAGCGTGCCTACATCATCTTTAAACTGCCCAAATGATTCTTCGTCAACAATGGAAGCGTAGTTAAAGAGTAATTGCACGATATTCTTTGCTAATTCCTCAGGGGTAATAAAATTGTTTAGCATCTCATTGAATGAAGTGAAGTCGTACTGTTTCATAGAAGACCTCCTTTCTTCACTGAGATAAAGCACAATAAAAAGGGAATTATAAACAAGATAGGGTTAATGATAGTGAGTACTAGCATTAATAACATGAAAATGGCTTTTACGTTAGCCGATAACGTAGATGTAGAAGTTACTGTACTTCGCTTCTGCTCTAATTTCATGGAGTTTGGCATACGATGAAATTTGAGTTATGTATAAAAGGAAAGCCGTTAGCCTCCCAAAGTCGCCAAACTCCGACTAAATTCGCATAACGAAAGCAGTCCGTAGGGAAAACTAACGGCTATATCTTTGCGATAAAAGCTGTCAAGTAGATATAAAAATATCCACTTTCGATATGCTATATAAAATCAAAGTTTGGCGAACTTTTCACCGCAAAGATACAACTCAAATTCAAAACACCAAAATAAAATTCAAATATCTTTCAAATAATTATCCACCACTTTAATAAACTCGTCCAATGATCGGACAACAACGTACTTGTTACCATTCGCCTCACATTCCTTTTGCCATTCTTTTTGTACCGGCCTTTGGTATTCTCCAGGCTTTTTCATTTCCACACACAAAGCTCCATAGAAGCGGTTGCTCTTTAGAAGTATCAAATCTGCAACTCCGGGAAGCATACCTTCATCTTTCATATAAGCACCATTCCTTGCAGAACGTCTTGCCGCATTAGGAACAGCAAACAACATATTCCTGAGATGGGGATATTTTAAACGGAAATATTTAACACAAGAACATTGTATTTTATGCTCTTCATTTTTGGGCTTACTACGGCTGCTTGCCACACAAGCCTTGGATTTCATCTCTTCGTATGTCATAGTTTTATTTCTTTATGTAGTATGGCATTGTTTCAACAATTTATTTATCTCTCTTATTTCTATCTTCTTCCGACGAATAGAGACGGTTAAATCATGAACTTTTTTATCGTTGCTTACTATAGCAAGTCTTTCTCTATAAACCTCTATTTTATCAAATATAGAATCTCTTAGATTTTGCAATTCTTCTTTTGACAGACCTATTATTTTATCTTTAAAAGTATCTGCGTATGTCTTCATAATTTTCCTAATTAAAAGACCCGAAGCGTATTCTCCGGGGCACAACCATTATTTATTAACCCATGCCATTGATGTGTGGCTCACATTTATGTGGAGATGGGGCGATTCGAACACCCAATTAAGGACTTATCCTTTTGCGCTACTTCTAAGGTTAATTACTCCTTATATCTCACGTACCGTACTTTCTACCATGTGCACCTCTCGAAAGTCAAAAGCACTCCACTGCGCACCCCCATTTTCGCCCGCCCCATCTTCACAGACCGGACAGGCAGGTTAACAAAAGATTCAATCAAAATTGTAATTATCTTCATAGTCCGGTTCTTCATCCGGCAGGTCATTACCGAAGTCCATAGGGATGAACCAGTCTGAAATATAGTCTTCCATATCAGTCAATTTTTAAGCATTAGGAAATTCTGGTTTAACATCTGAATTTGCTTCATAAGGATAAACATCCATAATAGCAGTTTCCGATACCGAAGCAATCACGTAGTCTGCCATTGTGCCTTTCATCCCTTCATCCAGTTTCTTGACTGCATCTCTCAAGTCGGCTGCTTGAACAAGAATGTTTGTGGATGTTTTCTTTTCCGCACCAGTCTTTTCATCCAATGTGATAAAGTATAACTTGCATTTAAAATACCTGTCAGCAGATTCTTCATCTGAGAAAAATATCTCAGAATAGTTGGCACGTTTTATGTCAGAAACAGTAAACTCACCGCTGATAAACGGTGTCATTTCCTCAATACATCTTCCTTCGCTTTCTGTAAAAGATAAAGAATCAAATAAATAAGATTCTGTGACTTTTTTATTCATCCCGTTTTCCATTACTTTCTCGTAACGAATTTTACACTCAAACCATGTGTGCATCATAATCATTCCTCCTTTGTCTTATTACGTTCCTTAATCATTGCATCAGCTATCTGATAAGCTGATTTAGCCTGTCCTTCATAGTAGTAGTTTGTAACACTAGCTTCTTTGGACGGGAAAAACAATGTTACAACCCTATTCCATAAAGTTCTTCTGCGTTTTGCTGTCATCATCATACACTTCATCGCTTCAAGCGCAATATGATCGCGCGATATGTTGCTTTCCATAATCAGTCCTCTTCTTGTATTAGTCGTTTAATCAATTCTTTTTTCCATCCTTGAATAAATCCATTCTCATCAATATTCATAATGATGTAGTCGCCATATCCTTCATCTGCCGGACACATAATCTTAGGTACATATCCGTCATAAGAGGTGATAACGTTTTTGTTCCCATCAAGAATATCACAAAGGAAATCATCGCACACTTTATAATGAACACGGGCAGTTGTTCCTTGGGACCAGTTGACTATTTGTCCTGTTTCAATATCTATCAGTGGTCGCCAACGCCAGTTATAACCACGCAGCACCATGTGTTGTTCTCCCATATATTCGGCACAAGGCATCTGGGGGATTCCATCCGTTTCTTCACAATCGGTATCCTCCATACCGTTGATGTATCCGTCATCCCAATAGCGTACACCTGCATCCACTTCTAAGTAGACCGCTTCAAATTCTGTTGGTTTGTTGATTATAATTTTCATATTATTTTAATTGATTAATAACTTGTCTTTTGATTTTCTTGTACAGCTTCCCGACAAAACGTCCATGCTTCTCTGTCACGTCATCGGGCAAGTCGTTTTTATAAATATGAAGAAGTAACTGAATGAGAAGCACTTCTTGTTTTGTCAAAGTAAGTTTCATTTTTTTAAGATATTTACTCATTCTATCAACCTCTATTTGGGCTAATTGTAACAGGGCTTCTTCATTAGGGGCAGGAAGATATACAGGGAATACATCATTCATAACCGACCAGTTTCTCCATTTCTCAACAGATAAGGACATTTCTTTTGTATCGAGTTCGTATGTGTGCCTGACATATATTGCCTTTATACCAGCTATTTCTTTCTCTACAAAATAAATGTCCTTGTTTACTTCCTTGTATATGAACTCTGCTTCGTCCTTTGTATATCCAGTTTGTGTAGCCCAATATTCAATAAGAAGCCATAAGTATTTGTTCTGATTTAAAGATCTTTGCGGTTTCTTTTCCGTCAGTTCAAATACCTTCTGTTCCTTTATCAACTTCTCCAGCTTCGCTCTTGCCTGCTGGACGTGGAGAGGATTGGAACCATCGTATTTCATAGGCTAAAATGGCAAATCTAGATCATCATCCGACACGCTTGGCGCATTATTTATATCCTCTGGGCTAGGTGATGTATTCTGAGGTACAAACTCTTTGAGGTCTCCGCAGATATAGTTCCTTCCTTCTACCCGTTCTTCCTTTTTAGGAGAACAAGTGATGAAATGCGTATGTCCGAACTGGGATTTCTCTTTGCGCTCGATAACAGCCACATTCACATAGATTCTTTCAACTCCGTCTTTACACTTAATTTTCTTCATCTGCTCACGAGGTATATCAGAGAGACAGATAGAACCACTTAAAATTGCCATAATTAATTTTCTATTTTTTCTTTTAATAAATACCTGGTTAAATCTCTGTATTCTGCCCACTCTAAAAAAGAGTGTAGCAGATTCATATTATCTTGCTCCATACCATCATAACGATAACATGTGATAGAAGGCTCATATCGTTTCAGTGGAAGTCCTCTGACATCATATCCATGCTTATCTTTGTCGTATCCTTCAAAGATGAACAAGTCAAAGTGAAACACGTCTAAATTGAATAGCTGGAGATAAAATCGCCATTGGCAAGAATTGATGTAATCGGCATCGGTAGGATAAGAATATTTAGTCTTAATGTCCCTGATCTCCACACCATTCACCATATCGGCACATCCTGTTATAATAGCATCTCCAAAATCCTTATACAGTCTTATCTCATGAAAAGCATTCGGGTATTCGTTACGATAGGAAAGCGCGGTTTTGCATTGTGCAATATCCATAATCACTTTATCACCTTCAATGTCAAAGGATCTACCACAAGGAACAGGTTCTTTTTGTTCTTTATTATAATGGAGGAAGGTACGTTCTCCTGCATCTACTTTATCACATTTCGGTGTACCTTCTTCCACTATTTTATGAAATGCCTGTCCAATTTTTGTATACACATTACCCGTGAACTTGCCTGTTATACTGTCAATAACGGATTGCTCCGTTATCTCATAGTTGGCATAATCGCTTTGCTCTATGTACTTTCGGAATGCTTCTAAAATTGTTACGCGAATTAGCGGTATCATACTTTCACGAATAACTTTTTATCTTGATCGAAAGTGAATCCTTTTGTTGCAAGACTCTTCTGCATCTCAGAAAAGAAGGGTACTCGCATAATTTTAGGTAATAGCTTTGTAGCCTCCATCAAGGCAAGAATATCTTCATCGGTCATTGCGGCGGCAAGCTGTTCACGTATTGCCGCAAGCTGTTCGTTAGCTTTTGCTTGCGCTTCTCCTTTTCCTTGAATCGATATCTTCACTTTCGATATAATGTCAGACATACATGTATCAAACTCGGTTGTTCCATAATCAGGTATTACCACAGTTCCAAGTCCTGCTACATTTTTGCCTACAAAATTATCCAACGGTGCAAATGAAATAGAACGTTTCCCATTTTGTATGAATACATATCCAACTTGGTCAGCTATCCTAACAAGCAGGTCTTTTGATTGCCCTGTACAATCCGGAGAGTGCTTTATCACATCACCGTCTGCCGTTTCCTTGTCATGGCATATAAAAACAATGTCAGAACCATTTGAGCGAAGAAAGTTGACGAACTCTTTAAAGTCCTCGCCCATCTGCCCGAACCGTTTTAAAGTATTTGTTTTCAATTTATAATTATTGTCAATAGCATATTGACTCAGATAATCGTCTATCATTGATTTGGCTGTATCGACAACTATTGTTTTGTAATCTTTCATAGATTCACGTTCTGAATCAATATCTTTCCAACATTTAGCCATTATGGTATCACAACGTTGTACTGCGCGGTCTGCCCCCCTGTCGCAATCTATCAATAAAGGATTATCCGCTGTTGTAGCTACTGAGGTTTTCCCACTTCCGGGTACTCCATATAATACAATAATTACAGGACGCTCCGGCAAAACATCATTTTTCTTAACTATAGGCATAATATTTAAATTTTAAAATGTTCGCTTTTACCAACACAAAAAAGGCAGGTCCGCAGTCCTTACAAAGTTCCGCTTCCTGCCATGATATCTTTCCACTTCTTCAAGCTCGTTTTCAAGAGAATCGATTTCTTCATTAAGCAAGGATATATATTTACCTTTACAGTCAGCGTTGAAGATGAGCCTTACCGATTCCTCACTCATTGACTGGACTATATCAAGCTCTGAATATAGTTTATCCAGTTCATCGCTTATCTGTCTTATAGTTCTCATACCTTTTCAAGAAATTGGATCGGCAACGAGCATACACCTTTCATATTAGGATATTTGACATCAGCATATCCGTTAGCGATATAAACTATTGTACCTGTCAACGTATCACCTATCTTCATAACCATTTATTTTAAGTTTATCTAATTATTGTGGCAATGGTTTCCAAAAATTAATATCCCATGCCCGGTTAGTATTTCCACATATCCAAATGTTCTTCTTATGCTCACTATCGAATACCAACATCCCGGTATTCACAAATTTCCCGGAACTCTTCACAAGCACTCTTGTGTCCAATGGTGGAGGATCTTTTTCTGCATTCCTCCATTTCATGGATTCCAAAACAAATTGAGCACCTTTCTCAAAATCCACTGATGCTGTCTTTTTATGGGTAAGCCCTCGTATACCATCCGCATACTCCTTGGCTTTCATTTTTATAATATCTTTATTCATGATAACTTAACTTGTTTCCAATTAAAAAGCTCCTGCTATCTTCACAGACTACAGGAGCAAAACCTAAACGACTTAATCTATCACTTATGATAACTTTAAAATATTATGATGCAATAGACTTTATATAGATTAATTTATTATATGACTCATTTTGTGCGTGATTCTGAAG
>ENA-ORTT01000320-ORTT01000320.1-human-gut-metagenome-genome-assembly--contig:-NODE-320-length-67406-cov-60.344613_pt1 | contig 67406 bp, 50 predicted proteins | sample MGYA00242074_ERZ509197 | MGnify/ENA primary metagenome ERZ509197 (study PRJEB26280, sample SAMEA2338789) | human gut metagenome | biome: human gut; feature: human-associated habitat; material: faeces...
TTCACACAAAGATAGGATTTTATCGGATATACCCCTCAGGATTTTACGTTGACCCCAGTTTGGCGGGATGGTTGAAAACGGCTCAGTTTCTTTTTAAGATGCATCCTTCATGACCAATAAAGAAGGAAGCGCTTTAAAGACTTTTTCATTGGCAGCAATCCCCACACAAGTATCATAGCTTAAAATAAGCAATCCATGAATTATCGGCAATACCAAATCCTCTATTTCAACCAAAGGATACAGATGTACCCTATTTGCATACTGCTTATTTATCTTATATATTTGTCCTACATATTCTTCACTTCCACTGCTGAAATAATATAAATGAATAAAACTCCCTCCATCTTCCAATAAACGACGCACATAAGTGAAAAGAAAACTATCCATACTTCCATTTATCAATACAGCCACTTCATCTCCATTACGATAGTCACGATTTACAAAGATAGCAACAGGACAAGAAGCATGCTCTAACACATCATCCACTTTTTTACGAAACAAACCAAAAAAAGAAGTCATCGACTTTTCACCGTCAGTCATAAAGCGAGGCCCTGCGCCTAACAACAAAATATCCGGTGACTCCGCTTCTACAGTGGAAATCATATCAGATACCAAATTATCAGTTACTCTATAACGCTTCTCTATATGTATATTCAAGTGCTCTGCCTGTTTATCAACAGGAATAAAACTTTCTTCAAAAAATTGCTCAACACTAGTAGGATTCACATCGGTACCCGTTGTATAATGAGCTGCAATTACCTGATGATAAGAAAGTTGTTTTCCAAAGAGTAATTTGTATACCGATAATAGCTTACCACCTGTTTCGGGACGTCCAAAGAACAAAAGCAATTTTCGTTGCAAAACCGTTTTTTGTTCTCTTACTGCAAAGCCCCATTCGACTAAATTTAATAAAGGTGTCGTCATAAAAGTCGTAACCAAAGCCATTATGATAAGAATAACAAAGATAGATGGAGGAAGTACCCCCAACTCATAACCGATATTCAATGCCACCAATTCCATCAATCCACGGGTATTCATCAAAGTACCTATGGTGAAACTATCTTTCCAAGACTCACCCACCAAACGGGAGGCCACAGCACATCCACCAAATTTTCCGACAACCGCTACAGTAATCAATAACAGGCATACACACCATAATTCCGGCGTATTAATTAATCCTATCTGTGTGCGTAATCCTGTAAAAGCAAAAAATAACGGTAGAAAAAAAACCAATGCTATATCCTCAACCTTCTCCATCATTACCTTACGGAAACCAAAATTAGAAGGCATGACTACACCCGCCATAAAAGCACCAAACAAAGCATGAATCCCCAAAATTTCCGTAATAGCCGCCGATACAATCAAAACCAAAAAAATAAAACTGACAAAGGTCTTGTTTATAACTTCTTTATTGGAATAAAGTGTACCGATTTTCTTTAAAAACGGACGAACAACAACAAACATCACAGCTATATAGACAAATGTAAGAAGAACTGTATACAAAGCACCTCCCAACGTTCCTGCTTTTGTAATAGCAATGACAACCGCCAACAAACACCAAGCTGTCACATCATCATTGGCTGCAGATGCTATCGTAAGAATTCCTACAGGTTTCCGTGTCATATTCCGTTCTTGAATAATACGGGCCAAAACCGGAAAAGCGGTAATACTCATAGATATACCAATAAATAAAGCAAATGGAAGAAATGCTGTTTGCTGGGAAGCATATTCCTCATATACCCAGTAAGAAGCCAACATTCCCAAGAAGAAAGGTACCAAAATTCCTGCATGACTAATAACTAATGTTTCATTTATCTTATTTTTCAATACTCCGAAATCAACCTCCATTCCAATAACAAACATAAATAGTACCAACCCTAACTGACTGATAAGTTCCAGATTAGTCAAAGAATCCGGTTGAAACAAAAAGCCGAAAAACTCAGGATAAAGAGATCCCAGCAGGGAAGGCCCCAAGACAATTCCTGCCACTATCTCACCTATCACTCCCGGTTGCCCTATATAGCGGAATGCAGACGCAAAAATACAAACCGCAATCAATACAACTATAATTTGAATGAGTAAAATGGAAAAAGGATGCTCCAGATTATCAAGTAATATAGTTTTAAACATAGTAAAAGCATCATCACCTGCTGTCGCTGGCTTTATAGATGACAAATGCAAAAAACGCTCACCACCTGCTATAGCGGTATAAATCAACCCTCCGAATATCAATAGCATCATCAAGTAAATAAAGTAGTTTTTACGTGCCTTTCTCATACTCGTTATACAGAAATAATATTAATGAAAATATAACAAATAAAGCTGTTAAAGAGTTCATCAACCAAAAACCTTTTTCATACCTTTGCTCTACAAATTTCATGAAGATGTCCGAACGCAAAATAATACATATCGATATGGATGCATTCTACGCATCGGTAGAACAACGTGACAACCCCGAATTATGTGGAAAACCGCTTGCTGTGGGACACGCTGAAGAACGAGGTGTGGTAGCTGCTGCCAGTTACGAAGCCCGCCGTTACGGAGTACGTTCCGCCATGTCATCACAAAAAGCCAAAAGACTTTGCCCAGAACTGATTTTTGTTCCGGGGCGAATGAATGTATATAAAACTGTATCCCAGCAGATACATGATATTTTTCATACCTATACAGATATCATAGAGCCTCTGTCACTAGACGAAGCTTTTCTGGATGTAACTGAAAATAAAGCAGGCTTTTCACTTGCTATAGATATAGCCAAAGATATTAAAAAGCGTATTCGCAAAGAATTGGGATTGATAGCTTCAGCCGGGGTCTCTTATAACAAGTTTCTAGCCAAAATAGCATCGGATTACCGCAAACCCGACGGATTATGTACAATACATCCCAACCAAGCATTGGATTTCATCGCCCACCTTCCCATCGAATCTTTTTGGGGAGTAGGTCCGGTAACAGCCCAAAAAATGCACACATTAGGGATTCATAATGGTACCCAATTACAAGCCTGCACTTTAGAAATGCTTACCCGGCAGTTTGGTAAAGCAGGTAATCTGTATTACGATTTCGCACGAGGCATTGACCTCCGTCCTGTAGAACCCATAAGAATCCGTAAGTCCGTAGGATGCGAACATACATTGGAAAAAGACATTTCTCTTCATTCTTCCGCCATCATTGAACTATATCATGTAGTTACCGAATTGCTAGAAAGACTGAAACGCACTAATTTCAGCGGTAACACACTTACTTTAAAAATAAAGTTCCATGACTTTAGCCAAATAACCCGCAGCATCACTCAAAACAGTGAACTGACAAGTATGGATAAAATTCTTCCGTTAGCAAAAAAATTACTGAAAGAAATTGATTATGAAAGCCACCCCATCCGCCTTATCGGACTATCCATATCTAATCCAAAAGAAGAAAAAGAAGAAATAAAAAAACAATGGGAACAACTTTCATTGGAATTTAAAGAGTGGGATTAAGGTACTGGATAAATGAATCAATATAAGATTCCATTGTTTCAAACCCCTTCACTCCATTCTTTAATTCTAATCCATAATATATTCCCGCCAGCAAACCTGTCAATGCTCCTACCGCATCACTTGACTTACCTGAGTTTATAGCCGAAAATACGCACTCCTTATAACTATTTCCTGCCATAAACCAATTGACCACTGATTCCACCGTATCTACAACAAAGCTTCCATTACAAAGATTTTGCCTGTTAACCTCCACATCACATCTCTGCTCAGCCTGCTGTAATGCCTGTTCTTTATCTTCATATTCCAACAGGCAACGAATGAACTCAATAAAAAACCAAGTATACTTAAAGCTATAACGACTATTATGAGTGATCTTAATAAAAGAAAAAATCTCCTCTTTAGATAAAGGAGAAAAAGCCAAAACACAACACCCCATCAAACTGCGGTTGCCACTATTAGAATCCGAAGACACTCCCCTGAAATTTTTCATGATTGCTTTTTGGGTCACCTGATCAATATCAAACTCAATGTTTTCTCCTGTATACTTTCTATTGAAATACCAGTTTCTTAAATTCTGCTGATAAAGTTCCAAATTGCAACGACTGTCCAAAGCACATAATAACATCGAGGTATTCCCTGAACATTTATCTCCCCGAAGATAAGATTTTGTCCATATAGGTTTAAATGTCCCTTTTCCTTTTCCCCTGTAAGGCATTCCCAACCAATCTCCTAATATAAATCCCGTTAGTCCTGTTTTAATTCTTTTCATGGCATGTGTTAATTACAAAGCACAAAAATAATAAAAAGAGAAACAAATCCTTGCCTTCCATTGTTAAATTCATAATTAATGGGTATTGATAAGTATGTATGCTACAACTAATTTTGTTGCCAACAGAAAATGTATTACCGGGTAATAAAGAAAGGAGAACAAATGAAAAGAATCGTATTACTCCGCCATGGAGAAAGTACTTGGAACAAAGACAACCGTTTTACAGGATGGACAGATGTAGATTTAACCGAAAAAGGTATCGCTGATGCCAACCAAGCAGGTACACTCTTAAAAGAAAAAGGATTTCATTTTGATAAAGCTTACACTTCTTTTTTAAAGCGTGCAGTCAAAACATTAAACTGTGTGCTAGATAAAATGGATCAAGATTGGATACCTGTAGAGAAAAGTTGGCGTCTAAACGAGAAACATTATGGCGTATTGCAAGGATTAAACAAAAGCGAAACAGCTTCTAAATATGGAGAAGAACAAGTATTGATATGGCGTCGTAGCTTTAACGTAGCCCCCAAAGCCCTATCGGAAGACGATCCGCGCAATCCGAAAACAGATACCCGTTATAAAGAAGTTCCTGACAAAGATCTTCCACGTACTGAATCTCTGAAAGAAACAGTAGAACGTATATTACCTTATTGGAAATGCATCATTTTCCCCAATCTAGCTACAGCAAACGAACTGCTGGTAGTGGCTCATGGAAACAGCCTCAGAGGAATTATTAAATATTTGAAACACATACCGGATGAGGAAATTGTAGGCCTTAATCTACCTACCGCTATTCCGTATGTGTTCGAGTTTGATGATGACCTGAATTTGAAGAAAGACTACTTTTTGGGAGATCCGGAAGAAATAAAAAAACTAATGGAAGCAGTAGCCGATCAAGGAAAGACCACCCCCGACGGCAGGAAATAATTTTCCTGCGCTGTCCGAAACCTCCATCACAGAATGGAGAATACATCAAAATAGTGTTTTCAATAATGCATTCAAGCGCAATCATACGCCTTTATACTAGAAAGAAAACATTATGGATAAAGAATTATTAATCAATAAAAGAAAAAAATAGTATGAGTAAAATAACAAATTTATTGGGTGACCAAGCAGCATTTTATTTAGAGCACACCTGTAGAACTATAGATAAATCATTAATCCATATCCCTTCTCCAAACACCATTGATGATACTTGGATATCATCAGACCGCAATATTCGTACCCTAAGCAGTCTTCAAGCCCTGTTAGGGCACGGGCGACTTGCAAATACAGGGTATGTATCTATTCTTCCTGTAGATCAAGGCATAGAACATACAGCAGGAGCCTCATTTGCTCCCAATCCACTTTACTTTGATCCGGAAAATATTGTAAAACTCGCTATTGAGGGGGGCTGTAATGGCGTAGCCTCTACTTTCGGAGTATTAGGTTCCGTTGCTCGCAAATACGCCCACAAGATTCCTTTTATTGTCAAACTAAATCACAATGAATTATTGACTTATCCCAATTCTTACGACCAAGTGATGTTTGGCACTGTAAAAGAAGCCTGGAATATGGGGGCTGTAGCAGTAGGCGCCACTATCTATTTCGGTTCTGAACAGAGCCGCAGACAACTGGTTGAAATAGCGGAAGCTTTTGAATATGCCCACGAACTAGGCATGGCTACTATTTTATGGTGTTACTTACGTAATAATGCTTTTAAAAAAGACGGCGTAGATTATCATGCAGCAGCCGATTTGACCGGACAAGCCAATCATTTGGGAGTTACTATCAAAGCGGATATTGTAAAACAAAAATTACCGGTCAATAACGGTGGTTTTACAGCCATTAAATTTGGAAAGACAAATGATAAAGTTTATACCGATCTGACTTCAGAACATCCTATCGACCTCTGCCGCTATCAAGTAGCCAATGGATACATGGGACGTGTAGGATTAATCAACTCTGGAGGTGAATCTCATGGCAGTTCTGATCTAAAAGACGCGATAATAACAGCAATCGTTAATAAACGTGCCGGAGGCATGGGTCTCATAAGTGGACGTAAAGCCTTTCAAAAACCGATGAAAGACGGAATTGAATTGTTAAATACCATTCAAGATGTTTATTTGGATTCAAGCATCACTATAGCTTAACTTTCACTATATGTCCAAGCCGGGAACAAAACAGCCACCTTTCCATGTTCTCGGCTTTTTTATACTCTCGGCTTCCTTTTTTAAGTAGCAACCTTCAAGTATTAAGATAATATTCCTACCTTTGCAATCCGATACACATTATTATATTATATAAAGTATGATGCAAATAAAAGTAACGGCACCCGCTCAAATATATACAACGATCCAGCTCCCCTCTTCCAAGAGTATCAGCAACCGTGCATTGATTATCAACGCACTGGGAAATAGAACATTCCAACTTGAGAACCTATCTGACTGCGATGATACCCAAGTAATGATTCACGCCTTAAATGACGGCAAAAATACCATAGACATTATGGCAGCCGGAACAGCCATGCGCTTTCTTACCGCTTATTTGTCCGTCACTCCGGGAACACGGATCATCACTGGTACACAACGTATGCAACAACGTCCCATCCAGGTGTTGGTCAATGCTTTACGTGAGTTAGGAGCAGAAATAGAATACATAATCAATGACGGATATCCTCCTCTGCGTATCACCGGACACAAACTGCAGAAAGATACCATCAGCCTGCCGGGCAATATCAGTTCTCAATATATCTCAGCCCTATTGATGATTGCCCCTATACTAAGTAACGGGCTGGCCCTTACACTGACAGGAGAAATTATATCCCGCCCTTATATCAATCTTACCCTACAGTTGATGAATGACTTTGGAGCCAAAGCCAAATGGCTCAATGAATATCAACTAAAAGTTGAGCCACAACCCTACCAATCCATACCTTTCTACGTGGAAAGTGATTGGAGCGCAGCTTCATATTGGTATCAGATAGCCGCTCTTTCCAACAAAGCGGAAATCATTTTACCGGGATTATTCGAAACAAGCTATCAAGGGGACAGTAAAGTGGCTGAAATTTTCCAGTTACTAGGAATCGAAAGTATTTATGGAAATAAAATGGTAACATTGAAAAAGACCGATAAAATAGCCGAACGTCTGGATTATGATTTCATCAACCAACCAGATTTGGCACAAACATTTGTTGTCACTTGTGCGTTAATGAATATTCCCTTCCGCTTCTCAGGCTTACAAAGTTTGAAGATTAAAGAAACAGACCGTATAACAGCCTTGATAAAAGAAATGGGAAAGCTAGGATATATACTTCATGAAATAGACGATCGTATTCTGTCTTGGGAAGGTGAACGATGTGAAATGACCGCTGATGCCGCCATTGACACTTATGAGGACCACCGTATGGCTATGGCGTTCGCTCCGGTTTGTGTAGTGATGCCCGAAATCCGGATTAACAACCCACAGGTCGTTTCAAAATCCTATCCTTACTATTGGGAAGATTTAAAGAAAGCTGGTTTTATAATAGAGGAGATATAAAGTTATGCTCATACTTATTATTGGTCTGATTATTTTGGCAGGTATCGCCATGGCAGTGGGAGTTTTACACAACCGCCAGATACAAAAAAAGATAGAAAGCGGAGAATTGAAGACCGCTCCCGAAATAGTGGAAGCAGACGCTGAATGTTGTGGACAACATGAAATTTGTGAAAAAGAAAGCCTGCTTGCCGCTGTCAGCAAAAAAATAGAATATTATGATGATGAAGAACTGGACCGCTTTCGCGGCCGTCCCTCAAATGGTTATAATGAAGAAGAAGTGGAAGAATTTCGAGAAATCATGTACACTTGTAAAGAAGATGAGGTAGCCGGATGGAGCCGTAGCCTGCAATTACGTGGAGTAGAACTGCCAGACGAGTTGAAAGACGAACTTTTCCTGATTGTAGGTGAACGAAGATTCAAATAATCCGCCCTACATCAAACAAAGCCTCCATTTGAATAAAAACCACTGAAAAAAGAATACAGTATGGATATATTAGAACTTTTGCATTATACTTTCTTCCAACATGCCTTGCTAGGAAGCTTGTTTGCCAGCATTGCCTGTGGCATTATCGGCACATACATTGTGACGCGCCGTTTGGTATTTATCAGTGGAGGAATTACCCATGCCTCTTTTGGAGGTATCGGTCTAGGATTATACGCAGACATCTCTCCTCTATTATCTGCTGCAATCTTCTCCGTACTCTCTTCCTTTGGGGTAGAATGGTTAAGCAAACGGAAAGATATGCGCGAAGACTCTGCTATCGCTGTGTTTTGGACTTTTGGTATGGCAGTAGGTATTATATTTAGCTTTTTAGCTCCAGGATTCACTCCCGATTTATCCGCCTTTCTGTTCGGTAACATTCTGACCATTACGCCCACAGATATTTTGTTACTTGCCATTCTTTCCATGCTGTTGATACTATTTTTCACTTTATTTCTAAATCCTATCATTTGCATCGCTTTCGACCGGGAATTCGCATGTTCTCAACGTATACCGGTAGCTTTATTTGAATATATTCTAATGATGTTCATTGCACTGACCATCGTATCATGTCTCCGCATGGTAGGTATAGTACTTGCCATTTCTCTGCTGACCTTACCACAAATGACCGCTAATTTGTTTACCCATAGTTTCAAGAAAATTATTTGGTGGTCTGTCATCATTGGTTATGCAGGTTGTTTAGGTGGACTGTTCATTTCTTATAAATTACAAGTTCCTTCGGGTGCAGCGATAATCTTTTTTTCAATCCTCATCTATACTTTTTGTAAAATGGGGAAAAGCATGTACCTTTACAAACAAAAGAAACTCAATCAAACCAATGAATATGGAAATTAAAATCAATTCTTTAAACTCTATCCACGAAGCTGCCAAACAATTCATCGCAGCCATGGGTGACAATACCGTTTTTGCTTTCTACGGAAAGATGGGGGCCGGTAAAACAACATTTATCAAAGCTGTATGCGAAGAGCTGGGGGTAACAGATGTCATTAACTCACCAACTTTTGCCATTGTCAATGAATACCGTTCGGATGAAACCGGCGAACTTATTTACCATTTTGATTTCTATCGTATCAAGAAACTGGACGAAGTATACGACATGGGATATGAGGATTATTTCTATAGCGGTGCCCTCTGCTTCATCGAATGGCCGGAACTGGTAGAAGAACTCTTGCCTGGCAATGCTGTAAAAGTCGAGATTGAAGAATCTGAAGATGGAAGCCGCATCATGCGCTTTGAAGCTGAATAAAAGAAAATATCCACTGTAGGGACGAACATAATCTGCCCCTACAGCCAAATTCATTAAATTATGGGAATGCATTATCTGATCCAAGCCATATTCGTATTGGTAGGACTACTGTCCGTTCTGGCAGCCTTATTTAATTGGGAGTGGTTCTTTACCGCACACAACACACAGTTCATTGTCAGTAATGCAGGGCGCCAGCGTGCACGACTTTTCTATGCTATATTAGGGCTATTAATGATAGCTACAGGAATCTATTTCTTTTTGAATGTACAAGGCATCGTATAAACACATAGTAAACAAAATCTGTGAATATTAAATTTCCCTATCCACCAGACATAAAACACTTTTTTCAGGAAAGAGCGGGATTTTCACCCGCCCTGTTATAACCAAATTCCAAATCAATCTATAATTTCAGCCAACAGCCCTCTAGTTTCATCAAGATCAAATTCTGTAGGATCAAAATTATACCCCAACCATTCTTTATATTCACGCGCAGCTTTGGAGCGAGGTTTTTCTAAAGCTTTCAGCATTTCCCTATACCCCCATATGCCATTACAATCTTCCGGCGGACAAGCATTTTCACCATCCAACAAGGCAATAACCGGAATTTCCTCTTTCTTATAAGACTGACAGGATTCTAATATAATTTCATGTATCCAACTATCCCCGAAATCATATTCATACTTAATCTTTGATCCCTTGCGACTTAATAATTCACCTAAAGAAAGCATACCGGAATCAAACTGTTTGAGTGCACCTTCAAAAAAACAATCACCTGTCCGATCTTTAGGAGGAAGATAATAAGTGTCCCCCTTAATAAAACGATGCAAATGATAACCATCCCATCCCATTGCCACTTCTACCACCTCAGAAAATCTTTCCAAGCAAATATTCGAAGGGACCTCCAATATGCGCCAAACTAACGGTTCAGAATCTTTCAACTCTATTTTTATTCTAAGTTTTTTAGCAGGCTGATCTTCTATGTAAAGCGGATCATCGTAAATTTCCTCATCCTCGTCCTCATCAGTAGCAGCCTCAAAAACTTCAGCTAAATAATCTTCTACCCGCTCCATTTCCAACCCATGCATTTCCGCATAAGGCATTTTTTTCTTTAGTTCATTAATACTTGGAATACCATAAGGTTTAATATGATAAGTCCGATAAATCTTTTGCAAAATAGGTAAAGTTTCTACCCCTCGAATATCCATCATGCAAGCTGTAACATGATCAAGCAGCAAAGTGGAACAAATATCATTCTTCTGATCTTTCAGTATATCAAAATAATAACCCAACAAATTACCAAACCAATCCATCACTTCCTCTCTTCTGGCAGGATGAGTTATCACAATATGAGCAACCGCTTCAATCACTCTATATTTAGACATAGGAAGCAATCCAGGCTCTTTCATAAAGTCCATCAAAACATCTAATTGATTCTGTCCCAATTGATAGGTTATAGCAGACAACATTGTTTCATACAAATAACCGAAATAAAAATCATAGAAATCCAAGTCTTGCCGCAATACTTCCAAAACAATATCCAAACAACGTTCCATACGAAAATGCTCCATCATTCCTAATGCATACCACATTCTATATGAATAACATTTTTCGGGCATTTTCCGATATACGACAAAGATGTTAAAAATAAAATTACGGAGATCTCGTTCCAATGTTTCTTGTGGAATAACAGCACAAGAAGAGTAGATTTCAGCCGGTGACAGACTACTCATATCATCCATCGTCCACAAAGGCATCAAATAAGATGCGACTGGCTGTGCAATCAATCTATAATCGGGACACTGATGATGATAATAAATATGAGACAGTTCTTCATCTACCTGATTGGCTCCATCATTAAACAATTCAAATGCAATTTCTTGTTCTTCCGGAGTCAATAAAGACATGATATCCTCCAAAAAACCAGGTAGGAATTGGGAATTTTTCTTTTTAGCCATTAAGCAATGTTTTTATAGTTAAAATGAGCATGAGCGTTTTTACAAAGGTATTCTATTATTTTCTTTTACAAAAGAAATAAGAGAGCTAATAGTAGATATTACCTTGTTTTCAAATATAAAAAATGCGTATCCCTACCTGGAGATACGCATCTTTTATTTTATTATGAGACTATCTTCTTAATCTACCTGTCCCAATGAATTCCCATATTCCATTTCCCCTTGGACTACAAAGAATACATCATTGGGATCATAAGGCCCCATTCCGTCTTTCTTGGCTTCCTTGACTATGTAATTCACAATTTCATCTTGATCAATATTAATGTATCCCTCTTCATCAGGTTGTACATCAAGGCATCCGCTGGAGGTATAGTAATCCACAATCACATCAAGGATATAATACAAATCGTCCTCCGTGAATTTATCTTTCAAATCCTGAGGCAGATAATTTTTGATAAACTCTATCGTTTTTTGATCATCCTCATCTTCCAATAAGAAATCGTCTTCCATTCCCATAGTCGTATATATTAAAGGGTGAATATTCTTTTTATTACAGTAAAGCTTTAATTTTTTCTTCCAGCTGGGCCTTGGTCACTGCACCTACAGTCTTATCTTTCACTTCACCATCCTTGATAAAAAGAACGGTAGGAATGTTACGTACACCAAATTTACCGGTCAGTTCGTCGTTATCATCCACGTCGCACTTTCCAATTATTACCTGATCCTTATATTCTTCTGCCAAAGCTTCAACATCCGGAGCTATTTTTTTACAAGGACCACACCATGTTGCCCAAAAGTCCACTACTACAGGCTTGCCCGATGCCAGCAATTCTTCAAAATTGCTATCTTTAATTTCTAGTGCCATAATTATTATACTTAGTTATTTAAAATGTTAGCGCAAATATACTAATTAATTTTGTAAGAGAGCTGTGGTTGGCTCTTTAAATAAGTCATGATCTCTTTTTGAACCGAAATCTTCATAGTACGTGACATCAGATTGACATACATTTGTCCATCCTCATCCATTACATGAAAATAAAGCTCTGCATTACCGGGATTTGCCTTGATTAAGGCTGAAAACTCCGTTATCAGCTCTTCATCCAATGCAGACAAAGGAGCTGAAACTGTAAGTTTCTCAATAATCTTTTCCTTTACTTCTGGTAATAATTCAATAGTACTTATCTTCACCTCCCATTCTTCCTGCCGCCATTGTTTTGGCTGACATTTCCCTCGCATAAATAAAAACATACCAGTCATAAAAAAGTTCTTCTTCTCTACCCATTCATTACCGAAGAAAGCAAATTCCGCTGAGCCCGAATAATCTTCCACTTTAGCAATACCGTATGGTTTTCCCGTCTTGGTATATCCCTCACGCACTGCACTCACAATCCCCCCCATGGTTAAGTCTCTGTTCTGCAAAGGGGTTAAATCGGCAAGTTCCGCCATGTGGACATTACATACATTCTCTAATATAACAGCATACTCATCCAACGGATGGGCAGAAAGATAGATACCGACCAAATCACGTTCTTTATTCAAACGTTCCAAATCCCCCCATGCAGGAGACGGAATGATTTCGGGAGTAGCAATATCCACTTGATTCTCACCTCCAAACAAAGAATTTGCAGCTGCGGCTTTATCCATCTGATACTTATTTCCATAACGTACCAAAACTTCGGTAAAGGTTTCATCCTTAGCGTTCTTTACAAAGAAGTCTTCACGCTTTATTCCCGTGAAACTATCAAAAGCACCTGCCAAAGCCAAGTTTTCTATATTCTTACGATTACAAGCCGAAAGATTTACACGCTGTACAAAATCGAAAATATCTTTATATTCTCCATTTCTCTCACGTTCTTCAAGGATAGACTGCACAGCACTTTCCCCCACTCCCTTAATGGCTCCCAGCCCAAAACGGATATCCCCTTTACGGTTCACAGAAAACTTCAGATAACTTTCATTCACATCGGGTCCCTTGGTCATGATGCCAGTCGCCTTACTCTCATCCATCAATTTAGTAATTTCCGTGATATTCGAAATATTCCGGCTCATCGTAGCTGCCATATATTCCGCGGGATAGTTTGCTTTCAGAAAAGCAGTCTGATAAGCCACCCATGAATAACAAGTAGCATGAGATTTATTGAATGCATAAGAAGCAAACTTTTCCCAGTCCGTCCAAATCTTCTCAAGTACTTTGGGATCATGACCGTTCTTTCGTCCGCCTTCAATAAACTTAGGCTTCATATGGTCTAGTTTATCTCTTAGTTTTTTACCCATTGCTTTACGCAAGGCATCGGATTCGCCACGAGTGAAATCCGCCAACAAACGTGATAAAAGCATGACCTGCTCCTGATATACCGTAATACCATATGTATCTTTCAAATATTTCTCCATAATAGGAATATCATACTCAATAGGCTTACGGCCATGCTTACGGTCGATAAAGTCCGGAATATAATCCATAGGCCCCGGACGATAAAGAGCATTCATCGCAATCAAATCCTCAAAAGTACTAGGTTCCAATTCCCGCAAATATTTCTGCATACCGGCAGATTCGAACTGGAATGTACCAATCGTCCGTCCTTCACTATAAAGAGCATAAGTAGGAGGATCCGAAATGTCAACCTCGTCAATGTCCAAGATAATCCCCTTACTATGCTTAATATTTTCAATCGCCTCTTTGATAATAGAAAGAGTCTTCAGACCCAAAAAGTCCATCTTGATCAATCCAGTATCTTCAATAACTGAACCTTCATACTGAGTCACCAGCATTTTTTCACCGGTTTCCTTATCATCTGCCGTACTTACAGGCACCCAGTCCGTTATATCATCTCGACATATAATAGTACCGCACGCATGCACACCTGTATTACGGACATTCCCCTCCAACATCTTTGCATACTTTATCGTATCACGCAAAATAGGATCAGGTGAGACTTCCGCTGCCTGTAGTTCAGGAACATAAGCTATGGCATTAGTCAAATTCATTTTTTTATCAGGAATCTTATCCGGAACCAGCTTACACAAACGGTCAGACTCCGATAAAGGTAATTTCTGTACACGGGCTACATCCTTGATCGCTAGCTTGGTTGCCATCGTACCATATGTAATGATATGCGCCACCTTTTCCTGACCATATTTTTCAGTTACCCAATTCAGTACTCGTCCACGACCATCATCATCAAAATCCACATCAATATCAGGCAAAGAAATACGGTCGGGATTCAGGAAACGTTCGAACAGCAAATCGTATGCAATAGGGTCAATTTTAGTGATACCCAAACAATATGCTACGGCAGAACCTGCCGCCGATCCACGTCCCGGCCCTACAGACACGTCCAATTCTTCACGCGCGGCACGAATAAAATCCTGCACAATCAAGAAATAACCCGGAAAACCCATCGTCTTCATAATATGAAGTTCGAATTTGATCCGTTCCTGCACTTCCTCATTCAAGACTTCTCCATAACGCTTGTGCGCACCTTCCAACGCTAATTTCTTCAGATAATCAGCTTCCAGTTTAATACGATAGAGTTTGTCATAACCACCCAGTTTCTCTATTTTGGCTTTGGCGGCCTCCTCACTCATTACCACGTTACCGTTTTCATCTTGAGTGAACTCATCAAACAAGTCCTTTTCTGTATATTTCTTCCGATACCCCTCTTCTGTCCCAAAATCTTCAGGAATAGCAAAAGTAGGCATAATCGGTGCATGATCTATACTATAAAATTCCACCTGATCACAAATATCCACCGTATTTGAAAGAGCCTCGGGGACATCAGCGAAAACTTCATTCATCTCGGCACGTGTCTTCATCCACTCTTGCTTTGAATAGAGCATACGGTTAGGATCATCCAAATCCTTACCCGTACTCAGACAGATCAGCCTGTCGTGTGCTTCAGCATTCTCTTCATCTACAAAGTGAACGTCATTAGTACAAACCAGCTTGACATTGAATTTTCTAGAATACTCTATCAACTTTTCGTTAGCAATTTGCTGCAATTTATAAGCTTCATGATTCGCACGAGGAACCGTCGCTTTATGACGTTGCAATTCCAAATAGAAATCATCTCCGAATACACGTTTATACCATTGGATAGCCTCCTCTGCCTCTTCATATTTTCCAGCTATTATATTTCTAGGCACTTCTCCGGCAATACACGCTGTACAAACAATCAGCCCTTCATGGTATTTTTCCAATTCCACACGATCAGTACGCGGACGCATATAGAACCCTTCCGTCCATGCCTTTGACACTAATTTTATGAGGTTGTGGTATCCTTTTTCATTTTTAGCAAGCACTACCAAGTGATAACCACTTTGATCGGGTTTTCCTTCTTTGTTAAATAAACGACGGCGTGCCACATACATCTCACAACCGAAAATCGGTTTAAACAATTTCCTCTTTGCCGCCTCCAACTTCTCCTTGCACGCCACAAGTTCCGCCTCGGGATTATCACATTCCACCGTACCTTTTTCCAGTCCGGCTATTCTTTTCTTCAAATCCTTTATCTCACCGTTAGTACTGCTATTCTTCTTATTCACATAATTGAAGAATTCCTTGATACCGAACATATCACCATGGTCTGTTACGGCTATACCTTTCATTCCATCAGCCATAGCCTTGTCTACCAAACGTGGAATAGACGCCTGGCCATCAAGGATGGAATACTGGGTATGGACATGTAAATGGACAAAATCCTGCATAATCGTTACTCTCCTAAAAAATTGTCTAAAGATACTCCGCTTTCATAAAACCTGCAAAAAGATAAAGAAGAAGTTATCAACATTCGCTTTTTTTATCTTAAATGAAGTCGAAATAGGCATTTCTAACAACTTTTATTTGCAGGGTTTTCAAAATAAGTTTATTTTTGCACGATAATTGGTTTTATACAATCATGAACCGACTGAAGAAATTAAAGAAAATAAGACTACATAGAGAAGGAACAAGCATCTTAATTGTCAGTGCCATCCTATTAATTGGTATCAATGCCCTGTTGTTTTGGGGAATTGAGTGCAAAATTCCATTCTATATATTTGCCGCCGCAAGTATCGTTGTTTACCTGTTAATGGTTAACTTTTTCCGTTGTCCCATTCGATTATTCGAGCACGACACCGAAAAAATCGTAGTAGCCCCGGCAGACGGAAGGATAGTAGTTATAGAAGAAGTAGACGAACATGAATATTTTCATGACCGCCGGTTAATGATTTCTATTTTTATGAGCATTGTCAATGTACATGCCAATTGGTATCCCGTAGACGGAGTAGTGAAACATGTAAACCATCATAACGGTAAATTTATGAAAGCATGGCTGCCTAAGGCCAGTACGGAAAATGAACGTTCTATGGTCGTTATTGAAACTCCCGAAGGACATACCGTCATGGCGCGCCAAATAGCAGGAGCAATAGCCCGTCGAATCGTGACCTATGCCGAAGTAGGAGAAGATTGCTACATTGATGAACACATGGGTTTTATTAAATTCGGTTCGCGTGTAGATGTTTATCTTCCCCTAGGAACCGAAGTCTGTGTCAAGATGGGACAAGCGACTGTAGGTAACGAAACCGTCATTGCTAAACTAAAATAAAAAAATCACCAATGGCAAACTGTATCACACGCCACATTCCTAACGCAGTAACTTGCTGTAATCTATTCTCCGGTTGTATTGCCAGTGTCATGGCATTTAATGAAGACTATACCTTGGCCATCTCTTTTATTATACTAGGTGCTGTATTTGATTTCTTTGATGGCATGTTGGCACGTTTGTTCAAAGTATCAGGTCCTTTAGGAAAAGAATTAGACTCGTTGGCCGATGACATCACTTTTGGATTCGCTCCTTCCGCCATTGTCTTTTCCTTATTTAAAGAGGTACACTATCCTGATTTTCTATTGCCTGTTGCCGATTATATGCCTTATACCGCATTCCTTATTTCCGTATTTTCAGCTTTGCGTTTAGGCAAGTTCAATATAGACCCACGTCAGAGCAGTAGTTTTATTGGTATGCCCACTCCGGCTAATGCTTTATTTTGGGGATCATTGACTGTAGGAGCACATTCTTTCCTTATATCCGATTCTTTTAATGCGGCATATCTTTTCATTTTGGTAGTTATTATGTCATTATTGCTGGTGGCAGAAATCCCAATGTTCTCATTAAAATTCAAGAGTCTTGCCTGGAAACAGAACAAAGTCAGCTATATTTTCCTCATTGTATGCATCCCCCTGTTGATTTTTTTTAAAATCAGCAGTTTTGCAGCTATCATCCTGTGGTATATCATTCTATCTCTTTTAACTAAAAAAAGAGCGTAAACAATAAACGTGGCACGCTTGTTGTACGTGATATATAAAAAAAGAAATTACTATGTTTGGATTTTTAGGCTTTCTACTTATTATTTTTCTGCTGATTGTTTTTATCGGCTTCACTATATTAGGTAACATTTTGCGTGTATTGTTCGGGATCGGCAAACGTCCCCCCTATCAAAATCGAACTTCCACCCACCAGAAACAAAATACATATACTCAGAATCAAGCGAATGACGAGAATGAGAATTTTGCAGAATCCTCTTCTTCAAATAGACGTTCTCATTCGTCGGGAAACAGAAAAAAAATCTTTGATGAGGATGAGGGAGAGTATGTAGATTATGAAGAGGTGAAATAAGAATCATCGTTTTTTCTTAAAGAAATCTTTCATCAATCGGGCACATTCATCGGCAAGTATTCCTTTCACCACGATCGTCTTTGGGTGCAAGGCATCGGGAGCATATTTTTGATATCCCCTCTTTGGATCTTCAGCACCAAAGACAAGTTTTCCTGTCTGTGCCCAAGCTATAGCACCGGCACACATCACACACGGTTCCACTGTGACATACAAAGTACATTCATTCAGGTATTTTCCCCCCAATGTATTAGCCGCAGCAGTAACAGCCTGCATTTCGGCATGAGCTGTAACATCATTCAATGTTTCTGTCAGATTATGGCCACGGCCAATGATGCGGTCACGACAGACTACCACCGCCCCCACCGGAACTTCTCCCTGTTCAGCTGCTTTTACAGCCTCCATCAAGGCTTGTTTCATATAATAGGTATCATCTGCCATCTTATCTTCTCATATCATGTTCATTAAACAACGTAGGATAATCCTCTTCCATCTTCTGATGGATAAAAGTCAATACTGTTTCGCGTAACCAACGCGCCTTATTGGTTATCTTATATTTTTTAAGATAACAATCCACAATCCGTACCTCCTCTTCACTCATCAGACATACCATACGCTGCTTGCGTTTAGGGGTTGATGCCGGTACTTTTACCCTCTTTTTTACGTTGTTTGCCATATTCTCTGCAAAATTAGCTTTACTTCTGTAAATACAAAGCATAAAAAAGAGTATTTTTGCGCAAAAAGAAACAGAATGGCAGAACACAACGAATTTGGCAAGGAGGGAGAAGAAGAGGCCGCTGCATATCTCATAGATAAAGGATATTCCATCCGCCACCGGAATTGGCATTGCGGGAAAAAAGAACTGGATATTGTCGCCGAATATCGAAACGAACTAATTGTTATAGAGGTAAAGACCCGCAAGAATACTAGATTCGGTAATCCGGAAGATGCAGTAACAGATAAGAAAATTCGCAGAATCATAGCTTCAACTGATGTATACTTGCGTAAGTTCTCAGTAGATTTACCTGTACGTTTTGATATCATCACCTTAGTGGGCGAAAAGGCTCCTTTCACTATAGAGCATATTGAAGAAGCCTTTTATCCTCCGATTTGGTAGAAATATATACATTATATATGGACATAGAAACAATACGCGATTACTGTATCAGAAAGAAAGGAACAACAGAAGAATTTCCTTTTGATAATGTCACCTTAGTATTCAAAGTCATGGGGAAAATGTATGCCTGCATCGGATTGGACAACCCGGAATGGCTATCTTTAAAATGTAAACCCGAATATGCCTTGGAATTAAGAGAACATCATTCCGGCATTGAAGGAGCCTATCACTTCAATAAGAAATATTGGAACCAAGTATCATTACAAGGTGACATTGACGACAAACTGATTTTATTACTGATAGACCACTCATACGAAGAGGTTATCAAAAAATTCACCCGTAAACTTAAAAAAGAATATGATGAAATCCCCTAACTGGTTAAGCAAAATCTTAAAAGAAGAAACTGTAACCTCTACAAACGACCGACTTGCAGAACTTTGTCAGGAAAAAGAAATCAAGGAATTCACCACGCTTATGGCAGAATATCAAACCGCCGGAAAAGGGCAGCGTGGAAATTCATGGGAATCAGAATATGGCAAGAATCTGACATTCAGCACTGTATTTTATCCCCAAACAATCGCCCCCGCCAGTCAGTTCATTTTATCTATGGCGGTAGCTTCTGCCATTCGTACCGCATTGGCCCATTACGTCCATGCAGATTGCCTGCAAATAAAATGGCCCAATGATATCTATTGGAAAGACAAAAAAATAGTCGGCATATTGATTGAAAATGATTTAACAGGAAGCCAAATTTCACAAAGCATTGTTGGAATAGGAATCAATATTAACCAGGAAGAATTTCATTCATCCGCCCCCAACCCTGTTTCATTAAGACAAATTACTCAAAAGGAAACAGACAGAATGGAAGTTTTAAACAGCGTATTGGAACATATCATAAACCTCTATTCCCGGATAGAAAACAGAGAAACTGATATCATCACCAAAATTCAGGAATACTACCTGAAAGCACAATATCGCAAGGAAGGTTATCACCCCTATTGCGATGCAAAAGGAGAGTTTACTGCCAAACTGATCCGTGTGGAACCCGACGGACATTTGATTCTGAAAGATAAAAACGGTTCTCTTAGAAAATATGCCTTCAAAGAAGTTAAATATATCCTTTAGTTGTCCTTCCCTTCAGGAACCATCAACATTCCTCCAGTGGCATGACGTTCTGTCGATTGATACACAGATTCCCCCCTCATAATCGATTTAGATAACGTATTCATGCCTCTGGCTGATCGTTTTACTCCTGTAATCAAGGAGATGGCTTTACCCAGCATGAATTCATCCGGATCACCCAATGGTAATAAAGCGTCCGTCGGATTTTGAGTCAAATCATACTCGTTCCATTCTATATCCGGTTTAAAACCGGCACTGTAGTCATAATTCACCGCATTAGTCACTCTCAATGTAATAGGCCAATACATCCATTCATATTTATCATTTTTCTGCATCTCCATTCCTACATTTTTTCCTTCTGTCAATTCGCCAATAAGGATAACATCCATAAATGGGTTGAGGCTGTTAATAACGACTTCCGAAGAAGAAGCCGTACTTTGGCTTGTCAATATATAAATTCGATTGGAATTAAGTTTCAAGTAACCTGCCGTTCCTTTCGTCTCCACACAAAAATCATTAGAATAGGATTGTCCTTTATTGTCAGAGAAAACAGCAAATACTTTTTTTCGAGAAGCTTCTGGTATGAGGAGTCCTGCAAGCATATTAGCAGAATTCTCATATCCACCTCCATTATATCGCAAGTCCAACACAAATTCGTTCACACCTTGTGCCTGAAATCCGGCAAATATCTTCTTCATTTCCTCATCATAGGTACGATCCGAATACCCATTCGGTCCGGGAGTAAAATGATTATAAACCAAATACCCTATCTTTTTATCTCCCCGAGTATATACATTGTGATAGAATAAGGGATTGTCCTCCACGGCCCGGGAAGCTTCTATATCAATAGTTCTGACCTCTGTATCGCCACGTTTGACGAGCCATTGAGTCCTATCCCCATTTAATAAGATTCCATAATTATCGGAATTAATATTATTTTTCCCTTTAACACCCACGATCCAATCCCCTCTTTCCAAACCTGCACTTGATGCCGGACTATTAGGAAGAACATACAGGATACGGGCATAATAATATCCTAAAGGTTGATTACTATCGTTTACAACATTAAATAAAGTAAACTCCATACCATAAGTATCATCCGCATCAATGCTGGTACGTGCTTTATAATCTTTATTCTTCTCCATATAAGAATAATAATAAAGATGCTTTCCGTTTCTCGTCTTTCCATCTTTCAAACTGAGCATAGAGCTAAAAAATGTTTGGGGATCAGCAGAGAAATCCAATTTATCTTGAGCAGGAATGTCGTTATTCCACAAATAATCACTGCGCATGACACTCTCTATCCACTCATTGACTTCCAACTCCGTGTTGCCATTTCCCGGTTCATTTCCTTTAGCCGGAGTATCATCCGAACATGACATACCCTAACAGACATAACAATAAGCCCAACCAAATATGGATTTGAAAATTCTCTTTCATAATTCTCCTGTTTTGATCATTTTAATAACCGCAAATATATCTATAATCCAATGATATATCATCTTAAACAACAACAAATTTCAGTTCAAATTTAAATTTTCATTGGTTATTTATGAGAAAGAGAGTACCTTTGTATCCATCTATCAATCTACACTCATGATTCAACTTAATAACGGAAACAAAAAAATACTTCAAATTGCCATCCCTTCTATCGTTTCAAACATTACAGTTCCTCTGTTGGGTTTGATTGATGTTACTATTGTAGGTCATTTGGGCTCTGCCGCCTACATCGGAGCAATAGCTGTAGGCGGAATGCTTTTCAACATCATCTACTGGATTTTCGGTTTTCTGCGTATGGGAACCAGCGGCATGACTTCACAAGCATACGGCAGGCACGACCTGAATGAAGTCACCCGGTTACTACTCCGTTCCGTCGGAGTAGGATTATTCATTGCATTTACTTTGCTAGCCTTGCAATATCCTATAGAAAGAATTGCATTCACCTTTATCCAAACGACTGAAGAAGTAGAACATCTGGCCGGTCTCTATTTCCGTATCTGTATTTGGGGAGCACCGGCTGTATTAGGGCTTTACAGTTTTGCCGGCTGGTATATCGGTATGCAAAATTCCCGTTTCCCCATGTATATAGCCATCACACAAAATATAGTGAACATTGCGGTCAGTCTTCTTCTAGTATATGGATTAGGAATGAAAATAGAAGGTGTCGCTATCGGAACATTAACTGCACAATATGCCGGGCTAGTCATGGCATATTTGTTGTGGTTACGCTACTACAGCACCCTGCGGAAACGCATAGAATGGCATTCCTTCTTTGACAAACAGGCCATGTACCGTTTCTTCCAAGTAAACAGGGATATCTTTTTCCGTACCATCTGCCTGGTGGCGGTTACTGTCTTTTTCACCTCGGCAGGTGCGGCACAAGGAGAAGTGGTGTTGGCGGTCAATACATTACTTATGCAATTATTCACTTTATTCTCCTACATTATGGACGGCTTCGCATACGCCGGAGAAGCATTGACAGGAAGATATATCGGAGCCAATAATCAGAAAGCACTCCACACGACGGTTCGCCAACTATTCGGCTGGGGACTAGGATTATCACTTAGTTTCACCTTATTATATAGTATAGGAGGACAATCCTTTCTCGGATTACTGACTAACGAAACAACTGTCATTCATGCTTCCGAAAGTTATTTTTATTGGGTACTTGCCATTCCTTTGGCAGGCTTCTCTGCTTTTTTGTTCGATGGAATATTCATCGGTGCGACGGCCACCCATCTGATGCTGAAAGCCATGATAGCAGCTTCTGTCAGTTTCTTTCTTATTTACTACGGTTTCCGGGGAGCAATGGGCAATCACGCTTTATGGATGGCATTCATTACCTATCTTCTACTTCGCGGAGTAATGCAAGGAGTTATGGGAAGAAATATTTTAGGATATAAAACAAGTAAAAAAGATTAATATTTTTATCTTTGCAAAAAACTAAAAAACAAACCAATATGGCAAGATTTAAAAGAATTCTACTAAAGCTGAGCGGCGAAAGCCTGATGGGCGAAAAGCAATATGGTATAGACGAAAAGCGTCTGGGTGAATATGCGCAACAAATCAAGGAGATACACGACCTTGGCGTACAAATAGGTATTGTAATCGGTGGTGGAAATATCTTCCGTGGGCTGAGTGGAGCTTCTAAAGGTTTTGACCGTGTAAAAGGTGACCAAATGGGAATGTTGGCAACCGTTATCAACAGCTTGGGATTGAGTTCCGCATTGGGAGCAGCCGGAGTCAAGGCACGTGTATTGACAGCTATCCGCATGGAACCCATCGGTGAGTTTTACAACAAATGGAAAGCGATTGAAGCGATGGAAAACGGAGAAGTTGTAATTATGTCTGCCGGAACAGGCAATCCGTTTTTTACTACCGATACCGGGTCTTCCCTACGTGGTATCGAGATAGAAGCCGATGTGATGCTGAAAGGAACACGCGTGGACGGCATTTATACAGCTGATCCTGAAAAGGACCCCACTGCTACGAAATTTGACGATATCACCTACGATGAGGTATTAAAGCGCGGTTTGAAAGTAATGGATCTTACAGCAACCTGCATGTGCAAGGAAAACAACCTACCCATTATCGTTTTCGACATGGACACAGTAGGTAACCTGAAAAAAGTAATGACCGGTGAAAATATAGGAACACTGGTACACAACTGATATTCTCATCAAGTTCATCCATTTGTCATTCCTTATTTCCTTCTAAATGACAAATGGGTGAACAGTTTTTCTCTGTCTTACCATTTTTTCCACAAATTCGTTCTTTATTGACACATATTCCTTAAAAAAGAGACTCAACCGATAGATTTTCCATCTAAATGAACAATTATTCATGGACTTATAGCGTTAATTAGCCTATTTTTACATCAGCAAAAAATGTAAATCATTCAAAGACTATAAAAACGACAGGAAATACCATGAAAAATTACTGTTACATCTATTTATTGGCCGCCTGCATGGCACCCATGTCTCTCCAAGCTAAAAAAGCAATTCCGTACAGTGGAGAAGTATGCATAGCCCCTCTCCCTACAGTCCCCACACCCCTTCCCGGTATATCTTCCGATTCATATGCCCAGCGCTTTGCCGACTCTGAGATGCTCCGCTTTCCCAAAGCCTATCAGCTAGATCATGGCAAACGGCTCTTTTTCGGGTATTCACAAGGAGTAGGCTGTTGCGCCATGCTGGATATGTGGAAAAATACCGGTGACAAACGTTACTTTACTTATGTTGAGGAATGGGCGGATAGTTTGATTAACGAAAAAGGAGAAATCCACCTCTATGATATGTCAACTTACAACCTAGATTACATCAATTCAGGAAAAGTTCTGTTTGACCTCTATAAAGAAACAGGCAAAGAAAAATACAAAGCAGCTATGGACTTACTGGTAGAACAACTCAAAAGACAACCACGTACGCTGGAAGGTGGCTTCTGGCATAAATTGATCTATCAACATCAGATGTGGCTGGACGGACTTTATATGGCTTCCCCTTTCCTAGCCCGCTATGGAGCGGAATTCAACCGTCCTGATCTGATTGATGAGGCGGTAAAACAATTCACACTTTGCCACAAACATACCTATTCACCGGAAACCGGATTATATCATCATGCCTGGGACGAGAGCAAATCCCAACGTTGGGCAAATCCGCAAGACGGTACTTCACCTAATTTTTGGGGACGCAGTATAGGCTGGTGGTTCATGGCCATGGTAGATGTACTGGACTATATTCCCGACAACCACCCCGGACGTGCCTCGCTTATCAGTTGGATTCAAGGTTTGGCAGAAAGCCTGCCCAACTATCAAAGAGACGGTCTATGGTATCAGGTAATAGACCAGCCCGAGCGTGAAGGTAATTTTCCCGAAGCATCCGTAACCACCCAATGTATGTATGCTTATGCCAAAGCGGTGAACAAAGGATATATAGATGCCCAATACCGGACCATCGCGGAAAAAGCCTTCAACGGATTAAAGCAAACATTGCTTCTCGAGAACCCCGACGGAACTCTGACGCTGACCCGTTGCTGCCAAGTAGGCGGACTAGGCGGCACTCCTTACCGCGACGGAAGCTTTGAATATTACATTGGCGAAAAAATGCGTGACAACGATGCCAAAGCTACCGGTCCTTTCATCATGGGTTGCCTGCAGCTTGGCAAATAGAATCATATCGCATAAACAACAGAATTATCCATCTTTTTAAATTAGCTATATACAATGAAACACACCATTTATGCTCTGACAATGTTTGCATTGGCTGCTTGCACCTCTCCCAAAGAGAAAGCCATAGACCGCCATGCACTGGTAACACGCAATAATCCGGAAGTGACTGCCATGGATTCATTATCCTCCCTGTCGGTAGGGAACGGAGAATTTGCCTATACGGTAGATGCTACAGGATTGCAGACTTTTCCCGAAGTCTATAAAAACGGAGTTCCACTGGGTACACAAAGCCAATGGGGATGGCACAGCTTCGGAAATCCCGAAAACTATAAACCGGAGGAAGCCTTGGTGGAGTATGACTTCGGCCACGGGCACAAAGAGCTATATGCCACCCAACCCAAAGAACCCGGCAGAGCAAAGGAAGCATCCGACTGGTATCGTGTAAACCCACACCGCCTGCATCTGGGTATCATCGGACTCGAATTAGGAAATGAAGTACGTCCCTCGGATGTGCAAAACATACAGCAATCACTGGATATGTGGAACGGTATTATCAACAGCCGGTTCACTCTCAAAGAAACTCCCTACTACATTCAGACAGTCTGCCATCCGGAGCGTGATATGATTGCCGCACGCCTATCGGCCCGACAACCTGCCGGCATCAAGTTTCACTTCCCCTATCCCACGGGCGGTCACTGTGACGATGCTTGTAATTGGGAGGCGAATGATAAGCATAGCACGACCCTGGTCAGTGAAGACGCACAATCGGCCGTGTTAAAAAGAACACTCGACGCAACCACCTATTATGTAACAATCAGTTGGGAAGGCCCTGCGAAGCTAAGTGAGAAAAGTGCAAACTATTTCGTACTCACGCCAACGGACAGTATATTTACATTCACCTGCCAATTCACACCACAAGTATCCGCTTCTCCCATCCTGACTTTTACAGAAGTACAACAAGCCTCTTCCGGACACTGGAAAAATTACTGGACACAGGGAGCTGTTGCCGACTTCTCACAATGTACTGATGTCCGGGCCAAAGAATTGGAACGCCGGGTCGTATTAAGCCAATATCTGCTCGCTATCCAATGCGCAGGCTCAACCCCGCCACAGGAAACCGGACTAACTTACAACTCCTGGTTCGGGAAATTCCATTTGGAAATGATCTGGTGGCATCAGGCACAATTCGCCTTATGGGGACATCCCGAATTGTTGGACCGCACTTTATCCTGGTATGAAACCGTGGAACCCATAGCCCGCCAGATAGCGGAAAGACAAGGTTTCAAAGGCATACGATGGATGAAAATGACTGATCCCAGCGGTCTTGAAGCCCCCTCTAAAGTAGGCAGCTTCCTGATCTGGCAACAGCCTCATCTCATCTACCTGGCAGAATTGCTCTATCGGGCTAATCCATCGGAAGAACTGCTAAAAAAATACAATAGCCTGATACAGGAAACCGCCGAATTCATGTATTCATTCGCCACATACGAGGAAGAGCACGACCGTTATGTCTTGAAAGGTGCTATCCCCGCACAGGAAACGTTGCGCGCTGCCGAAACTGTCAATCCGCCTTTTGAGCTTTCGTACTGGCATTTCGCCATGCAAGTTGCCCAAACATGGCGTGAACGTACAGGGATGGAACGTGTACCCGAATGGGATGTACTGATAGAGAAATTATCTCCGCTGGCATACAACGACGAACAGCTGTATCTGGCAGCCGAGACCGCGGTGGATACCTATAAAGATATCCGTTTTACCTCAGATCACATGGCAGTGCTGGGCGCTGTCGGCATCCTGCCCATGAATCAGCTGATTCATGCCGGATATATGAAAAACACCCTGCACTGGATTTGGGATAACTGGAACTGGGACAAGACCTGGGGTTGGGATTATCCGATGACAGCCATGAATGCCGCCCGAATGGGTGAGCCTGAGAAGGCAGTCAGCGCATTATTGATGGACAAACGTACCAACACCTATCTGGTAAACGGTCACAATTACCAGGACGGGCGTCTGCGTATTTACCTGCCCGGCAACGGTGGATTACTGACCACAGTCGCTATGATGTGCGCCGGATGGGATGGATCGGAAGGGAACAATCCCGGATTTCCGAAAGATGGCAAATGGAATGTACGCTGGGAAGGATTACAGCCATTACCGTAAGAACAGGAGTTAGTAGTTATCATCATGAAAACGACATATTTACTTCTATGCCTGTTGGGTATCGGTAGCGTTTCCGGCGCAGGACAAACCAAGCAGCCACAAAAGATAGGCGATTTCATAGAATCCACTTCGTACAACGAGCATCGCCGGAATGCCACCCGAAGCCTGCAATATACCCCTGACGGAGACGATTTTGTCTGCATCAACGGTAAGAATCGCTTTACCCGTGCCTTATACGGCAGCCACACAGCATTCCGGCTGGAGACAAGCGACCGGCCCGTATTCGCTGCTTATACCAAGAAGAACCCGAAACACATCTGCTTTAAACTGCAGACCTCCGGAGGAACGGTAGCCCTTGATTCTACCGAACACTGCGAGTCCCGTTATACAGCGGGACGCCGCAGCTACAATTTATTCCACCCATCCTTCGAAGGTGGAAACTTATCTATTGCCACATTGGCACTTCCCGATAAAGAAGGGGCCATCTGGCAATTCAACGCCCGGAATTTCAAGGGATCCAATCCCATTCTACTGGCATCCATTTCAGAGATACGTAATTCCAAGCTAAACCGTAACGGAGATATGGGAGCCGACCCTGCCGACAGTTTCGAAGCTCCTCTCCAGCCTCAACAGTTACAATCCTGCCCGGCACAGATAGATGGAACACTTTATATTCTATTGGAAAACCAGGAACTACGTACACTGACAACTGCCGAAGGCGAAACCCTGTTTAAAAAAGCAGAAGCTGCCCGCTCCGAAACAGCCTCACGCATCCGCATTGAAACACCCGACCCTTATTTCAACACCTTAGGAGGCACTCTGGCCATGGCAGCTGATGGAATCTGGGACGGCGAAGTATGGTTACACGGTGCCATAGGATGGCGGATGCCACTCAGTGGTTGGCGAGCCGCTTATACCGGCGATGTTTTGGGATGGCATGACCGTGCCCGGACCCATTTCAACGCATACGCGGCAAGTCAGGTCACCGAAGTGCCCAACACCCTCCCCCATCCGGCACAAGATTCCGCCCTGCATCTGGCACGTTCCGTCAAGAAATGGGGTACCCCCCAATACAGTAACGGATACATCTGCCGTAATCCGCATCGCAATAATCAGATGCACCACTACGACATGAATCTTTGCTACATAGACGAATTGTTATGGCATTTCAAATGGACGGGGGACTTGGATTATGTCCGCCAAATGTGGCCTGTCATCACCCGTCACCTCGCATGGGAAAAGCTGAACTACGACCCAGATAACGACGGGCTGTATGACGCATACGCCTGCATTTGGGCCAGTGACGCCCTTTATTACAATAGCGGAGGAGTCACCCATTCATCGGCTTATAACTACCGTGCCAACAAGACAGCGGCCCAATTGGCTGAAAAGATAGGCGAAGATCCCACTCCTTACCGCAACGAAGCCGAAAAGATTCTGAAAGCCATGAACGAGAGGCTATGGCTTCCCGGTAAAGGACATTGGGCGGAATATCAAGATTTTATGGGACACAAGCGAGTACACGAAAGTGCCGCTGTATGGACCATTTATCATGCTATAGACAGCGAGACAGCTAACCCGTTCCAAGCCTATCAGGCTACCCGTTATATAGACACAGCCATTCCTCATATTCCCGTCACAGCCCATGGATTAAAAGAGAATGGATATGCCACTATCGCCACCACCAACTGGCTACCCTATTCATGGAGTGTCAATAATATCGCCTTTGCCGAAGTCATGCATACCGCATTGTCATACTTCCAGGCCGGACGTGCCGAGGCCGGATACAAACTTTTGAAAAGCTCTGTTCTAGACGGCATGTATCTAGGAGACAGTCCGGGCAACTTCGGCCAGATCAGCTTCTATGATGCCGCACGCGGAGAATGCTACCGGGATTTCGGCGATCCCATCGGGGTCGCTTCACGAGTACTGATCCAAGGACTGTTCGGTATCCTGCCGGATGCCCTGAACCAGCAAATCATCCTCCGGCCGGGCTTTCCGGACGACTGGGACAAGGCTTCCGTCAGTACTCCCGATATAAGCTATCGCTTTACCCGAAAAGAAGATACGGACACCTATCATATCACACAACGGTTCCAGACTCCTCTCCATCCGGTATTGCAAATCAATGCCAGAAAAGAGAAGATCCGTTCAGTAAAAGTGAATGGTGTTCCTGCCACATGGCAATCCATCGAATCGGCCCATGGCTATCCTCTTCTTTCAATCCAGGCGGAAGGAACATCTTCAACCACCATTACCATCGAATGGGAAGGAGCATCACTTCATACGTTGGCAGTCCAAGAACTAGTTATCGCTTCAAACGGGAAGTTGGCTTTGCAAATACCTTCGGGAGCATCCATCTCCCAAGTATATGATCCTCAGAGCGTTTTAGCAAAACACACAGTGGAAGCCACCGCTTTCAACGCACAGCTAAAAGGTGAACCGGGACACCACACTTTCTTTGTTTACACTCATCAAGGAGAAATGGATTGGTGGCAACCTGTTAATATCTATATAGAGAACACCCGGAAAGCCCCTTCCTATACAGACTTTGCAGATATCCGTCCCGAAAAATGCCGGATGATTGATTTTGACAGACAACTGAATGCTTCTGTCACCGATATTTATCAAAATGAATACCTGTCTCCCCGGTCTCCATACACTACTTTGCAACTTCCCACACAGGGAATAGGAGAATGGTGTCATCCGCTGCTGAGCGCTACCATAGACGACTCGGGATTACGCAGCCTTGTACATCATGATACTTTCCAAACGTCTTTAGGCATCCCTTTCCGTCTGAAAGAAAAAGGGAACAACATTCTTTTCACCTCCCTATGGGATAATTACCCGGACAGTTCCACCATCTCACTATCCGGTACAGCCTCACATGCTTATCTGCTGATGGCGGGAAGTACCAACCACATGCAATGCCACATTGCCAATGGAATAATCCGCATACACTATGCAGACGGAACTTCCCAAGCAACGGAGTTGATCAATCCGGACAACTGGTGTCCCATAGAACAAGACCTCTATGTGGACGGCAAAGCGTTCCAAGTACCTGCTCCCCGACCGTACCGTCTGCACTTGAAAAGCGGTAAAGTAAGCCGTGACCTGGGTAAAGAACTCAACATCACTGGTGTATATGGACGTGAGATAGAAGGTGGTGCAGGCATATTGCTCGATATTCCTTTGGATCATTCCAAGGAACTAAAAGGGCTGACCCTGGAAACCCTGTCCAATGATGTAGTGATAGGAATAATGGGAATCACTTTGCAATAACCACGTGTTATTCAATGCGGAATTACGTTAACTTGAACCGACGTAGTTCCGCATTATTCATCTTTGGCACACTACGCAAATGTTCCAAAGTTACTCCTTGAATGTGTGCCTGTACCGCCCTGTTTATCAGTCCATGTCCGACAGCCAACACCTGTTTTCCATCATATCGCTCTTTCAAGTAGTCCACAAAACGCCCCGCACGCTCATACAGCATCGCCTCCGTTTCCACATCTGCCGGAAAATGTCGCAAATCAACTTCTTTAATGGCAAGCCCCGTCCAGCTCCCCCAATCGATTTCACGCAACAAAACCATTTTCTCCCAAGGCAGGTTCCGACCTTCCACCGCGATACGGGCCGTATCCACACACCGCTTCAAATCACTACTGACCACTGCGTCCAAAGAGATGTCCCGCAAAGTATCACGCAGCGCTTCAGCCTGTGCTATTCCTTCAACAGTCAGCGTGCCCGGCATATGTCCTTGGAAAATACGGGTCATATTCTCTTCTGTCTGCCCGTGACGGGCTAAATATAAAGTTATCATCTTTTTTAATGCAAAGATAATGCTTACCAACCAAATTTACCCTAATTCTGTTGATGTCTTTGTCTGTCTCGTCGTTATACCTGATTACAAAAGTATTCTCCCCGTAGACTAAGGGCTTTCTTCCGCACAGCTAAGGCCTTTCATACGGCAACCTACTACAGACTCCGTCAGTGGACCGTACAGTCTATTACAGCAGCCCCTACAGTCCACTACAATAGTTTATACAGTCCATTATCGGAGTCTGTAATAGGTTGCCGTATGAAAAAGCTTAATCATGCAATAAAAAAGACTTAGTACACAGGGAAGAAAGGCTTAAGGTGTTCATCATTTCAATCCTGTTATCCGATAAGACACAAAAACTTTTCACCTATTTTTAATAAAGCTTCAACAACTTAAACTGGTGATGATAAAGTAAAGAGCCGTTAGAAATATAAAATCATCCCCCTTTTATTGCAGATAATCAAAAAATAAATTACTTTTGTTTCACTTAAAACGAATCAATAAACAACTTAAATAACAGAACAGTATGATAGACGCAAAAACTTGCATCAACGACGCACAAGAGAAAATGGACATGGCCGTTATGTATTTGGAAGAGGCCTTAGCGCACATTCGTGCAGGAAAAGCCAGTACCCGGTTGCTGGACGGCATTCGTGTTGACTCTTATGGAAGCATGGTTCCCATCAGTAATGTAGCTGCCGTGACTACTCCCGATGCACGCAGTATCGCCATCAAGCCATGGGACAAAAGTATGTTCCGTATCATCGAAAAAGCTATCATGGACTCTGATCTGGGCATCACTCCCGAAAACAACGGTGAAATCATCCGTTTGGGTATTCCGCCATTGACAGAGGAACGCCGCAAGCAACTGGCCAAACAATGTAAAGGCGAAGGCGAAACCGCAAAAGTAAGTATACGCAACGCACGCCGTGACGCTATAGATACACTGAAAAAAGCTGTTAAAGAGGGTATGCCCGAAGACGAGCAAAAGAATGCGGAAGCCAAACTTCAGAAAGTACACGATAAATATATCGCGAAGATTGAAGAACTTCTGGCAGAGAAAGATAAAGAAATTATGACGGTTTAATGAAGAACTTAAAATAATGAAGCAATAATAATGAAGAAGGAAGAATTGTCCTGCACAGCCTTGCTCTTGTCCGTGCGGTCCAATCCCTCTTTCTTCATTTTTCATCCTTCATTTTAATTTATGAAAGGACTAGTAATAAAAAACACAGGCAGCTGGTATCTTGTCAAAACAGAAGACGGACGTACCATCGAATGCAAGATCAAAGGAAATTTCCGTTTAAAAGGTATTCGGAGTACCAATCCCATTGCTGTAGGAGATTATGTACAAATCATTATCAATAATGAAGGAACCGCCTTCATCAGTGAGATAGAAGACCGCAAGAACTATATCATCCGGCGCGCCTCTAACCTTTCCAAACAATCGCACATACTGGCGGCCAATCTGGATCAATGTATGCTGATTGTTACAATTAATTATCCCGAAACCTCAACTATATTCATTGACCGTTTTCTAGCCACTGCAGAAGCATACCGTGTACCCGTCAAACTGATATTCAATAAGATAGACAGGTATAATGAGGATGATACACGCTATATGGATGCTCTGATAAACCTGTACACATACATCGGTTACCCTTGCTTCAAAGTTTCCGCACTGAACAACATAGGTACAGACGAAGTGAAAAAAGACCTGAAAGGAAAGGTCACTTTGCTTTCAGGCAACTCAGGAGTAGGGAAATCAACATTAATCAATGCTATTTTGCCTGAACAAACCTTGAAAACAGGTGAAATTTCCGATTACCATAACAAAGGAATGCATACCACAACCTTTTCCGAAATGTTCCCAGTAGACGGTGGTGGATACATCATCGACACTCCGGGTATCAAAGGTTTCGGAACATTTGATATGGAAGAAGAGGAAGTAGGACATTACTTTAAAGAAATATTTGAATATTCCGCTCAATGCAAGTATGGAAACTGCACCCACAGGCACGAGCCCGGATGCGCCGTACGCGATGCAGTGGAGAAACATCTAATCAGCGAGTCACGCTATACTTCTTACCTGAACATGTTGGAAGACAAGGAAGAAGGCAAGTATCGCGCCGCTTACTAAAAACCACAACTTTATGAAAAAACACCTCTTAGCTATTGCACTGTTTGCATTATGCACCACCGGGCTGAATGCCGCTTCTCCTAAAAAAGTGACTCCTGAAAAAAAAGGAGTAGAAACTATCAACCGTGCCACAGCCGAAGCACATATCGGCTTTCTGGCCTGTGACGAACTGGAAGGACGCGAAGCCGGATGGAAAGGTGGACGCATTGCAGGCAATTATATCATTTCCTGCCTGAAACAGATGGGAATAAAACCACTGCTAGCCGGAGATTATATACAACCCTTTGATGTATATCATGCTGAACGGCAAGTGAAAGGAAAACGCTGGCAAGTACATCCCGATTCTATTGCGGAACTGAAAAAAGTGGTACATCAAAAATTGGCATTACGTAATATCTTAGGTAAAATAGAAGGAAAGAATCCAAATGAAATTGTCATTATCGGCGCACATTACGACCACATAGGCTACGATCCTATGCTGGAAGGAGATCAGATTTATAACGGTGCAGATGATAATGCATCAGGCGTTCAAGCCGTATTACAGGTAGCCCGTGCCTTTCTTGCTACCGGTGAGCAACCGGAACGTACCGTTATCTTCGCCTTTTGGGATGGTGAGGAAAAGGGATTGCTGGGATCCCGTTATTTCGCCATGAACTATCCGGATATTAAGAAGGTAAAAGGCTATTTGAACTATGACATGATAGGACGTAACAACCGGGAGGACCAGCCCGATTATTTCGTTTACTTCTATACCGCAGCCCATCAGGCCTTCGGTGACTGGCTGAAAAAAGATATTGAAGATTACCGCTTGCAGCTATCCCCTGACTACCGGGCTTGGGACAATCCGGTGGGAGGCAGCGACAACGGCACGTTCGCCAAACTGGGAATACCTATTATATGGTATCACACTGATGCCCATCCCGATTATCACCTTCCGGGAGATGAAACACAGAAAATTAATTGGCTGAAGATAGTCGATATAACCAAAGCCTCTTTCCTTGCGATGTGGAAGCTGGCAAACGAAAAAAAATATTAAAAAAGAACGTGGCGTTTAAACTGAGCGCCACGTTTTTTTATCTAACCTTACATTAACGTATTTATTAAACCCATATAGAAAGGCACATGAACAAACGAATCAAATGGGGCATCATTATATTAATCGGAGCCGGCTTGGCCGGACTAGGCATCTATCAATTTACCCCTCACGAAAATGAAGAACTGACAGCCGCCGACGCGTTACCTAAAGAAAACAAGCAACGTACATTGAAAGTCAATGCACAAGTCATAAAACCACACTTGCTGACAGATGAAATATTGGTTACCGGACGCCTGGTTCCTGACGAAGAAGTGAGTTTGTCTTTTGAAACCTCCGGAAAGATCACCGATATTTTTTTCACAGAAGGCACATTGGTAAAACGAGGAGAATTACTTGCCAAAGTAAACGACCGGCAGTTACAGGCTCAATTAAAACGTCTGGAAGCACAAATACCTTTAGCCGAAGACCGTGTGTTCCGTCAAAACGCTCTGTTAAAACGAGATGCAGTCAGTAAAGAAGCATACGAACAGGTAAAAACCGAACTTGCCACCCTTAACGCCGATATCGAAAATATCAAGGCCAATATTGACATGACCGAACTCCGCGCACCATTCGACGGTATCATCGGATTGAGACAGGTCAGTACAGGAGCATACGCCTCCCCTACCACTGTAGTAGCCAAACTGACCAAAGTGACCCCATTGAAAGTAGAGTTCGCTGTACCGGAACGTTATGCCCGGGAAATAAAAAAAGGGACTAATCTGGAGTTCAAAGTAGAAGGAAAACTGGATACCTATCATGCACAGGTTTATGCAACCGAATCCAGTATAGATATGGAAACCCATTCATTGAACATCCGTGCCATCTACCCCAACCGCAACGGCGAACTGCTGGCAGGCAGATATGCAGATATTCAATTAAAACAAAAAGAAATAGAAGACGCGATAGCGATTCCATCCGAAGCTATTGTCCCCGAAATGGGTAAAAATAAAGTATTTGTTTATCGTAGCGGAGTTGCAGACCCTGTAGATGTTATTATAGGACTCCGTACCGAAGCCGAAGTACAGATTGTACGAGGATTGTCTGTGGGTGATACCATCCTGACATCGGGTACACTGCAATTACGTAAGGGAATGCCTGTGGAACTTCAGGCCATTAACTAACAACTAAAAAAATACTTTTATGAATATTTCCGAACTTAGTATCCGTAGGCCTGTGCTTGCCACCGTGCTTACCATCATCATATTACTTTTCGGACTGATCGGTTACAATACATTGGGAGTCCGCGAATATCCTTCGGTAGATAATCCGATCATCTCTGTTACCTGTAGTTACTCGGGTGCCAATGCCGATGTAATCGAGAATCAGATAACCGAGCCTTTGGAACAAAACATCAACGGTATTCCGGGAATCCGTTCTTTGTCCAGTGTCAGCCAACAAGGACAATGCCGTATCACAGTGGAATTTGAATTATCCGTCGATTTGGAAACTGCCGCCAATGACGTACGTGACAAAGTGTCCCGCGCTCAACGTTACCTGCCACGCGACTGTGACCCTCCTACTGTATCCAAAGCTGATGCCGATGCAACGCCTATCCTGATGGTAGCTATCCAAAGTGACAGCCGCTCTCTGTTGGAACTGAGTGAAATAGCAGACTTGACCGTAAAAGAACAACTGCAAACCATTTCGGATGTAAGCAGCGTATCTATTTGGGGAGAAAAACGTTACTCCATGCGCTTATGGCTCGACCCCACCAAGATGGCAGGGTATGGCATTACTCCGGTAGATGTAAAGAACGCGATAACCAATGAAAATATAGAACTCCCCTCGGGCAGCATTGAAGGTAATACCGTAGAATTGACCTTACGCACCATGGGACAAATGCACACCGCTAAAGAATTCAATAACATCATATTAAAAGAAGTAGGCGGAAGAGTTGTCCGTTTCAGCGATATCGGTTACGCCGAACTAGGTCCGGCAGATATCAAGAGTTATATGAAAATGAACGGAGTGCCGATGGTAGGTGTCGTTGTCATTCCACAACCCGGTGCCAACCATATCGAAATCGCCGATGCCGTATACCAACGTATGGAGCAGATGAAGAAGGATTTGCCCGACGATGTGAAATACAGCTATGGCTTTGATAACACTAAGTTTATCCGCGCTTCTATTGATGAAGTAAAAAGTACGGTGTATGAAGCGTTCGTACTGGTTATCATCATCATTTTCCTGTTCTTGCGCGATTGGCGCGTGACACTGATTCCCTGCATCGTTATTCCGGTTTCATTGATCGGAGCTTTCTTTGTGATGTACATAGCAGGTTTCTCCATCAATGTGCTGACCATGCTGGCGGTGGTATTGTCTGTAGGTTTGGTAGTGGATGACGCCATCGTTATGACAGAGAATATCTATATCCGCATAGAACGAGGTATGCGTCCGTTCGAAGCAGGAATAGAAGGGGCAAAAGAAATTTTCTTCGCTGTTATCTCCACCACTATCACCCTGGTGGCAGTGTTCTTGCCCATCGTATTTATGGAAGGAACCAGCGGACGTTTATTCCGTGAGTTCAGTTTCGTTGTGGCAGGTTCGGTCATCATTTCTTCCTTTGCCGCATTAACGTTCACCCCTATGCTGGCAACCAAGTTATTGATTAAACGGGAAAAACAGGGATGGTTCTACCAAAAGACAGAGCCTTTCTTTGAAGGTATGAACCGCATATATGCCCGTTCACTGAATGCTTTTCTTAAAAGACGCATATGGGCAATACCTGTTACAGTGATTATGTTGATAGCCATCGGAGTACTTTGGGTCCAGATACCCGCTGAAATGGCTCCGATGGAAGACCGGTCGCAAATAAGTATCAATACCCGTGCAGCCGAAGGGGCCAGCTATGAATACATCCGTGATTATACGGAAGATATCAACAATCTGGTAGATTCTATTATACCTGATGCCGAATCTGTAACCGCACGTGTTTCCAGTGGCAGTGGAAATATACGTATCACATTGAAAGATATCAAAGATCGTGATTACACCCAGATGGAAGTTGCCGAACGTATCTCACAGGCCATCCGCAATAAAACGAAAGCACGTGCCTTTGTGCAACAACAGTCTTCTTTCGGCGGGCGGAGAGGAAGTATGCCCGTACAATATGTACTACAAGCTGTCAGTATAGAAAAACTGGAGAAAGTATTACCGGATTTTTTAAGCAAAGTATATGATAACCCTACTTTCCAGATGGCGGACGTGGACCTGAAGTTCAGCAGCCCAGAAATGAGAGTGAATATTAACCGTGATAAGGCAGGCACAATGGGAGCCACTGTGCGTGATATAGCCGAAACACTGCAATACGGTCTCAGCGGACAACGTATGGGCTATTTTTATATGAATGGAAAACAATATGAGATTTTGGGCCAGATAAACCGCCAACAACGTAATACACCGGCCAATATCAAATCTATTTACATACGAAGCGACAAAGGGGAAATGATTCAATTGGACAATCTGGTAGAATTTGTAGAATCCGTAGCTCCTCCTAAATTATACCACTACAACCGTTTTATTTCCGCTACCGTATCTGCCGGACTAGCAGATGGAAAGACCATCGGACAAGGTTTGGAAGAAATGGATAAAATCGCCGCCCAGACTTTGGACGAAACCTTCCGTACCGCCTTGTCGGGAGACTCCAAAGACTATCGGGAAAGTTCATCCAGCCTGATGTTTGCTTTCATTCTGGCATTGATACTTATCTATCTTATTCTGGCAGCACAGTTCGAAAGTTTCAAGGATCCTTTCATTATCATGCTTACCGTTCCGCTAGCCATTGCAGGAGCACTGATTTTCATGTATGCCGGAGGTATCACGATGAACATATTCAGCCAAATCGGCATTATCATGTTGATAGGTCTAGTGGCAAAGAATGGTATTTTGATTGTGGAATTCGCCAATCAGAAGCAGGAGGGCGGAGAAAACAAGATGCAGGCCATCCGGGATGCCGCTTTGCAACGCTTGCGCCCTATTCTCATGACAAGTGCCTCTACCGTATTAGGTTTGATTCCACTGGCATTCGCAACAGGAGAAGGCGCCAATCAACGTATCGCCATGGGTACGGCTGTTGTGGGAGGAATGTTAGTATCTACTTTCCTGACCATGTATATCGTACCGGCTATTTATAGTTATATATCTACCAACCGAAACGTTAAAACAGAAATTGTATGAAACGAATCATTATAACTTTATGTATCTGCACCGCATGGGTGGCTTCCACCTATGCGCAATATCCTTATACGCTGAAAAAATGTCTGGAGGAAGGGCTTGCAAACAATTATTCCATACGTATCACCCGTAATGAAGAACAAATCAGCCATAACAATGCCACATTAGCAAATGCCGGTTATCTGCCAACTGTTGATTTGTCTGCCGGATATACAGGAACGTTGGACAATACGGATACCAAAAGCAGAAGTACAGGCACTACAGCCAGTGAACGAAACATCTACGACCAAACCTTAAAGGCCGGGCTGGATGTAAACTGGACTCTGTTCGACGGATTCAATATCAGCACCACCTACAAAAAACTTAAGGAATTGGAACACCAGGGAGAAACCAACACGCGTATCACCCTTGAAGATTTCATAGCGGGACTCACTGCCGAATACTATAATTATGTACAACAGGAAATCCGTCTGAAGAACTTCCTTTACGCTGTGTCTTTATCCAAAGAACGCCTGCGCATTGTAGAAGAACGATACCATATCGGTAATTTTTCCCGGCTGGATTATCAACAAGCCAAAGTGGACTTCAATGCAGACAGTGCACAATATATGAAACAACAAGAACTGGTGGTTACCTCACGTATCAACCTGAACGAGTTAATGGCTGTACAGGAAGTCAACCGGCCGCTACGTGTCAATGACTCTATCATAACAGTGAATGACGCGCTGAATTATGATGAATTATGGGAATCCACCCTTAAGACGAATGCCAACCTGCTGAAAGCTGATCAAAACACAACAATTGCCCAATTGGATTACCGTCAGGTTCTATCCCGTAATTATCCCTATGTGAAATTGAACGCCGGTTATGGCTATACATTCAACAAATATGAAACAAACGCCACCAGCCGGAGAAGCAATTGGGGACTAAACGGAGGAATTACCGTAGGCATTAACCTATGGGATGGTAACCGTCGCCGTGAAAAGCGCAATGCCAGCCTGCAAATACGTAACTCGCAACTGGAAAGAGAACAACTGGAATTGGGTTTGAAAGCAGATTTAAGCAATCTGTGGCAAGCCTATCGCAATAATTTACGTTTATTAAATTTGGAACGCCAAAATCTGGTTGCCGCCCGTGAAAACCATGAAATAGCCAAAGAACGTTATCTGCTGGGAGATCTCTCCGGTATCGAGATGCGTGAAGCCCAAAAGAGTCTGCTTGATGCGGAAGAACGTATTTTATCTGCTGAATATAACACCAAAGTCTGTGAAATTTCCCTGCTCCAACTAAGTGGAAGAATAACGAAATATCTTGAATAATCGTTATAGCCTTTACTTATAGCTTGTAATTCATAGCAGTTATCCGTACCTTTGCACACAATTATCACTAAGTACGTTGTAAAAAGATATGGGATTATTTATCAAGAAACCTTTTGCTGCATTACAAGCCGAAGCCTATGAGTCTGGAAACAAGACCCTGAAAAGAGTCTTGGGACCATGGAGCTTAATCGCATTAGGAGTAGGTGTTATCATCGGTGCCGGATTATTTTCCATCACCGGAACAGTGGCCGCAGGATACACAGGTCCTGCCATTACTTTATCTTTTGCCATAGCGGCAATCGGTTGTTGTTTTGCCGGTTTATGCTATGCTGAATTTGCTTCCATGATACCTGTAGCAGGTAGTGCTTATACATACTCATATGCTACAATGGGCGAACTTATAGCATGGATTATCGGCTGGGATCTAGTATTGGAATATACTGTTGCCGCTACTACCGTCAGTATCAGTTGGAGCAGATATCTCGTTGTTTTTTTGGAAGGAGTGGGGATCAATATACCCCATGCATTTGCTGCTTGTCCCTGGGACGGAGGTATTGTGAATATACCGGCCGCACTGATTGTAGTGCTGATGAGTATTTTTCTGATTCGTGGAACAGAAGGAAGTTCTATTTTTAACGGCTTCATTGTATTCCTGAAGGTGGCAGTGATTCTTATTTTCGTTGTATTAGGATGGAAATACATTAATGCAGAGAATTATGTTCCTTATATCCCTGCCAATACAGGTACTTTAGGCGAGTTCGGATTCTCGGGCGTATTGCGTGGAGCAGCGATTGTATTTTTCGCCTTTCTTGGTTTTGACGCCGTAAGTACAGCCGCTCAGGAAACAAAAAATCCGAAGCGGGATATGCCCGTCGGCATTCTAGGTTCCCTGCTGATTTGCACCATTCTTTATATGGTATTTGCTTACGTAATGACGGGAGTTGCCCATTATTCTGACTTTGCAGGACAACAAGGTATCGCACCTGTTGCCGTAGCGATTGACCACATGGGACATGCAGATGCCACAGGAGTAATTCATCCGGATTATCCGTGGTTGAACCGGGCCATCGTACTGGCTATCCTGTTTGGTTACTGCTCGGTTATTATGGTAACTTTGCTAGGACAAAGCCGTGTATTTCTAAGTATGAGCCGCGACGGACTGTTGCCTCCTTTCTTTTCAAAGATTCACGAGAAATACCGGACACCGGCACACAGTAATTTGTTATTCATGGCCATTGTAGGAGGGCTGGCAGCATTTGTTCCGGCACGTGTAGCCGGAGAAATGACCAGTATAGGTACCTTATTCGCCTTCACATTGGTTTGCGCGGCAGTATTGATCGTGCGCAAAAGTATGCCTGACGTACATCGTGCCTTTAAAACTCCTTTTGTTCCCACGGTACCGATTCTAGGCATCCTTACCTGCCTTTGTATGATGTTGTTTCTTCCGGCTGATACTTGGATCCGATTGGTATTATGGATGCTGATAGGTCTGGATGTTTATGCCTGCTACGGAGTAAAACACAGCAAGCTAGAGCATAATGTAAAACGACGTAAAGGACTCACCATATTGAATATGGCAGGAATCGCCCTGTCTGTACTTTCAGTTATTACAGGATTATGGCATCAACAGACTGTAGGCTGGGAGGAAGACAAGACATTGCTCGCTATTTCGTTCGTCTTTGCGTTCACACATTGTGCATTCTATATGGTACGTATCTGGAAACAGACATCCGAAAAGAAGAAGTAAGCGTTTTCTACACGCTATCTGCTTCCATAACTTTCATTCACTGTAAGGGGTAAATTCAATCACCCCCTACCGTGAATAAAGTTATCATAATTTCATACCCATCAGTTCTGAACCCATAATCAAGCCTTATAACCTATGAAAGTCTTAAGTTATCCATAGTAGAAAGAACATTTAAAAAACTTCTTCAAAAATGTTTTTAGCTACTACCACAGTATTTCCTTCAGGAATTGAGGAATAGAATCCTGTTTCTTTAGTCCATGCTTCTTCCAAGGTATAAAAATCAAGTTCCTCCGGTTGCTTTCCATCCAGGACACAAGCTAAATAATCAAAATAAGCCTTCCATCTCATAAAATAAAAATCTTTCAAAATGCCATTCCATTCTTTATGAGCATAATCACGAAGTCCGCCTTGATCTGCCGCTACACGATTTCCCCATGTAGTAATCTGAACACGTGCATTCCATTCGTATAATGCTTTTTCTTCCTGGGTCTGTCCTGCTGAACGTGCCGCTTCAATCCAAGTTCCAACCTTGAATTCTTTCCGGGTACCCAGCAAGTGGTCTTGCAATAGAATAAGATGCAGAAAATGCTGTGAAGCCAACTCAAATACTTGCTTGTCTCCTGCCCGGAACGCAGCCGTTACCACTTTTTGCATCAAACGCCCCTTTTCTGCCAATGCCTGCCGTAGCACATCCACCAAATCGAACTCAAAATTATTATTACCCTGATATTTATCAGCCACAGAAACCATCAGTCGGGCAGCCTCTATCACATCCTGCGGATTATAGTATTCTTTCATCTCCGACCAACTGGATACCTGATATACATCCAACCCCGGACGAGCACAGAATACAGACTCATGCGTTCCCTGTTGTATCTTCTCCTTGGGACTATTATAAATACCGTTACCTAGTAAATCCCAAGCTTGTTGCAAAGCCTCATCCTCTACCCCATAACGAGCATATACATATCCTTTCAACCACTCATCACGAGTAAACCGATGCTCACGCCATGGCAACTCCATCACCAGCTCATACATAACCGGGTTGTTCTCAATACCTTCCGGAGTCATCCCTACTCCACACAACGTCTTTCCGGCATGGTTATCTGTTTTCGCATCATAAAAACCATTAATTAGCGCGTCCATTTTACCATGCAATCCTATATTACCACCAAAATTCAAAAGCATACAATACACCCACCCATGTTGTCCATATCCCCCTTTGCGACACCATTCTGATGCCGGATCCCCCCATTGCGGACGGCATTCGCTGTGCAAATCCAAGACTAATAAATCTCCTGCTTCCAAATGTTCTATCATCGAAGTACGAGGGTTGTCTTGCCATGCCTGAGCCACCCACACAGCATCCGGATTTGTTTTTTTCATGGCTTTCATGATGGCTTTACCGGCTGCATCCAAATTTACTCCTTGAGTACTTCCCCCTTCATGAAACGGATCAATAGCGTAAAAACCAGTTTTTCCATACAGTTTTGTCAGTTCTTTATAATACAAAGCAGAGATTTCTTCAAAGCGTTCATCCTCCGGCTGTAAAAAGGCAGGACGATGATAGCTGCACCAAAATCCGGGATCAGCAACATTCAATCCTAATTTCTCCTTTGCATTATGGGGAACCATGCCGCAATATCCCGGCAACACAGGTTCGATGCCATATTCACGCATTCTTTTTACGATCTTCTTCTGAAGTTTCTCCTGGCGGATGTACCAGCTTTCAGGATTAGGTCCTCCCCACCCTTCCAGATTATTCATCAACCACCAAGCTGTAAAACCCGGTCCGGCTACAAACTCATTAATTTCATCCTTAGTATATCCTAGTTTTAGAAGTACATTTCTCCAAACCGACTCAGTCCCTGTCAATGCCAGGGAAAGATTGATACCATGAAGCGCCATCCAATCTATCTCCTTTTCCCAACGCTCCCAGTCCCAAAAAGCCATGGAGTAAGAGAAAGTACAATAATTCAGATCATAACGATAGGGCAGATCCGTTTCATGCCGTTCCTTTTTAGTCACAGGGGGCAAAACAGCAGGCAGTTTTGCAGTCATTCCATTCCAAGAAAGATGTATGCCTGCATAATATTTCAAATACCAATTCAATCCGGTAGCAATATTTACATAATCATTACCCCGGATAATTACTTTATCACCTTTCTGATCGAGTTCAAAAAAATCGGTCCCCGATTTCTGACGTTCGATAATAAATTTGGAGGAAGCTCCTTTGTCGATGCGCTCTAATAATCCTGTAACAGGAGAAGAAAATAAGTTGCTTGTCACCCATAACAGCACAAACAACAATCGTAGTTTTTTCATCATATTATTAAGGTAACGGATAACACCAATTAAATAAAAAACAGAACAGCCCCCTCTCCTTTAAAGGGAGGAAGGCTGTATTAGTATTATTACGAAATAATTAATTATTTACAATTTCCAAGGCAACGCGGCTTCAACTGCTTGAAGAAGTCATTACCTTTATCGTCCACTAAAATGAATGCCGGAAAATCTTCCACTTCTATTTTCCAAATAGCTTCCATACCCAATTCCGGATATTCCACACACTCAATGCTCTTGATATTATTCTGAGCAAGGATAGCAGCCGGACCACCAATAGAGCCCAGATAGAAACCGCCATACTTCTTACAAGCATCCGTTACCTGCTGGCTACGATTACCTTTTGCCAACATTATCATGCTACCACCATGTGACTGGAACAAATCCACATACGGATCCATACGTCCTGCCGTAGTGGGCCCCATAGAACCACAAGCCATACCTTCCGGAGTTTTTGCCGGACCGGCGTAATAGATAGGATGATCTTTGATATACTGCGGCAAATCTTCGCCACGATCCAAACGTTCTTTCAATTTAGCATGAGCAATATCGCGACCTACAATAATAGTTCCGTTCAATGACAGACGGGTAGCTACCGGATATTTGGTCAATTCTTTCAGAATATCCGCCATAGGTTGGTTCAGGTCAATCTTAACCACATCTCCTTCACCTGCTTCACGAAGTGCTGCCGGAATCAGTTCACCCGGTTTATCATCCATCTTTTCAATCCAGATACCATCTTTATTGATCTTACATTTTATATTACGGTCAGCAGAACAGGAAACACCCAGACCGATAGGACAAGAAGCACCGTGACGGGGCAAGCGGATGATGCGGACATCGTGAGCCATATACTTACCGCCGAACTGTGCACCCAAACCAATCTTATAAGCTTCTTCCAATACTTGTTTTTCCAGTTCCACATCGCGGAAAGCACGCCCGTATTCATTACCGGTAGTAGGCAGCTCGTCGTAATAGTGAGTGGAAGCTAACTTAACAGTCAGCAAGTTCTTCTCTGCTGATGTACCACCGATTACAAATGCAATATGATAAGGGGGACAAGCGGCCGTACCCAAAGTCTTCATTTTCTCAACGAGGAAAGGAACCAATGTAGCCGGATTCAATACAGCTTTCGTTTCCTGATATAAATAGGTTTTGTTCGCCGAACCACCCCCTTTAGTCACACAAAGGAACTTGTATTCCATACCCTCAGTAGCTTCCAAATCAATTTGTGCAGGCAGGTTGCATTTGGTGTTCACCTCATCGTACATAGTCAAAGGAGCATTCTGAGAATAACGAAGATTTTCTTCCGTATAAGTCTTATAAACTCCCAAGGAAAGGGCTTCTTCATCACAATAGCCGGTCCATACCTGCTGACCTTTCTCACCATGGATAATAGCAGTACCCGTATCTTGACAAAGAGGTAATTTACCTTTAGCTGAAACTTCTGCATTACGCAAGAAAGTCAATGCTACATATTTATCGTTATCACTGGCTTCGGGATCACTCAGAATCTTAGCAACCTGTTCATTGTGTGAACGGCGAAGCAAAAAAGAAACATCACGGAAAGCAGCGTTAGCCATAGCAGTCAGACCTTCTTTTTCAATTTTCAAGATAGGTTTTCCTTCAAACTCACTTACTGACACATAATCTTTAGTCAGCAAATAATACTCGGTTTTATCAGGTCCCAACGGGAACATGTGCTGATAGTGGAACGGAGGTGTTGCCATATTGATACTTATTTTTAGTTAAAAGTTATTAGTGTGACAAAGGTAGTAACTATTATCGAAATTTTTCCTTAATTAGCGTGAAAACTTTCAAGGAATGTCCTTACCTTTGCCAACTCATTAAAATAACATCGCATTATACATGAAAAAATTAGGCAAATTATTATTTATTACTTCATTACTGTTATGCTTTCTCATCCCTCGAGGATGGACACAAACCCAAGCAAAAAACCAACCGGACAGTATCGAACTCAAACTGAAGGAAATCTACACGAAACGAGAAGTCATGATTCCCATGCGTGACGGAATCAAGCTTTACACCGCTGTCTACGAACCGAAAGACAACAGCAGGCAGCATCCTATCCTGATGCACCGCAGCCCTTACTCTTGTTCCCCATACGGAGAAGGATTTGACCGTCATTTCAGGACTAATCTGAAAAACTATATAGAGCACCGATATATTATCGTCTTCCAAGATGTACGTGGACGGCATAAGAGTGAAGGGATATTTATCCAAGTACGCCCTCTCAACAAAAACAAAAAGGGTAAGAAAGATAAAAAGAATATAGACGAAGCTACGGACACATACGATACCATAGAATGGTTGATTCACAACACATATAATAACGGAAATGTAGGAACATGGGGAATCAGTTATGATGGTTTCTATGCCACTATGACAGCTTCCTCCAATCATCCGGCTTTGAAAGCTGTTTCTCCGCAAGCTCCCGTCACCGACTGGTTCCGTGGAGATGACCGTCATCACAACGGAGCCTTCACCCTGCTGCAAACCACTAATTTCCTTCCCAGACTGGAAGGACGCCACATAGGGAAAGGAGTGATGAACCAAATTGTAAAGAATGATGTTTACACAGATTTTCTGACACTCGGTACCTTTAAGAACGTGGACGACTTGGTACGTGATACTACACAGACATTGTGGAATGATATCAAAAACCACCCTGATTTCGATGATTTCTGGAAAGAGCGCGACGCACGTACCTCCTGTTATAACTTGAAGCCCGCCATATTGGTGGTAGGTGGACTGTATGACTCCGAAGACTGTTACGGAGCTTGGAATCTTTATAAAGCCATCAAAGAGCAATCACCGGATACAGATTTATATCTGACATTCGGTCCTTGGTGGCATGGAGCCTGGACAGTACGCGGGTTCCAAGGTTTCGGTAATCTGTATTTCGGCAAAAGCACTTCGGCTTATTACATGGACAATATAGAATATCCTTTTTTCCGATATTTCCTGGAAGGAAAGGGAGAAAAGCCCAAACATAAAGTAAATATATTCCATACAGGTGAAAACGAATGGAAAACATACGACGAATGGCCTGTACAAAAAACTACTGGCATACCTTATTATATACATAAAAACGGATCAGTATCCACACAAGCACCGGCAGAACAAGAGTCTTATTCAGAATATATTTCAGATATGTCACGTCCGGTACCCTATACGGCAAACCCTACCACTTACCGGACAAAAGAATTCATGGTAGATGACCAACGCTTTGCCACTTCACGTCCCGATGTCATTACTTTCATGACGGAGCCGCTATGTGATACATTGACACTGGCCGGCCCTATAGAAGTGGAATTAATGACTGCCATTAGTAGTACTGACGCTGATTTTATGGTGAAAGTAATTGATGTATATCCTGAAAAATTTGAATATTCCAAAACTGCACGCAATTATTTAAAGAGTGACTATCCAATGAGTGGGTACCAGCTGATGATTCGTGGCGAATTGTTCAGAGGACGCTTCCGTAAGGGATTCGACAATCCCCTGCCTTTCAAACCGGAAGAAATAACTCCGGTTAATTACACACTGTATGATGTGGCACACACATTCCTACCGGGACACAGACTGATGATTCAAATTCAAAGCTCTTGGTTCCCCATTATTGACCGCAATCCACAAAAATTTATTGATACCTATCATTGTACGGTAGAAGATTTTGTGATGAAACAAAAAATCAAAATTTATCATCAGCAAGGAGCTGCAAGCAGAGTTATACTACCTGTGGTAAAAAAATAAAAAAGGGAGTGTCCAAGCTCAAATGTCATCCAATAGCAAGAGCCGTATAACTACTCCAGCGTTCATACGGCTCTTTTATATATAACTACCATCTGTAACTTTTCCGAATGTTCATCTTAGTTTGAATACTCTCATCAAAAATATCATATAGAAGCAATCCGTTCTATCAACTCGTTACCTAACGCTGTTTTCGCTTCAATATGCTGCAACACCGCTGTCACAAACGGATTACTTTCAAATACCCCACGCACTTGTTCAAAATCCTGCTCCATTTCTTCACGTGATCCATCTGCACCGAACCCCGTCATAGCAGACAAAGAAAATTCCTTTTTCGCATCGGCATAGACCATTTTATCCAATCCGACAACAGCCTCCTGCCACTTCTTCACGATAGCAATAACATCCTTTGCCGTTATTTCATCGGAACGCAGATTATAAAACTCAAGCATCTTCTCGTACGCCCATGTCCACTCGTATGTATAATAATTACGATGCATCTCAACAAAACGGTCATGAATCTGATCCACATTAGTCAGAATTCCAGATTCTATATCTGCCATCAACTTCTCTATCTCACTTTTAGGAGCGATCAATCCGGAAATATCCACCCATTCTCCTGTCCCTATCTCTGTATCAGGAATCAACCGGGCACGGATTTCCTCATCACTGTTAAAACGAACTTCTTCCAAACGCTTGATTAATGAATTACCCAAAAATTTATGAATAGCCGTTTCATAAAAACGAATGCCATTATTTAAAGAAGAATTCTTAATTTTCGCACTTTGGTAAGAGTAAGTTTCTGAGGTTTCTCCGGATACTTTACGTAATTCCTTCAGAATACTACGCCCTTTCATCATTTTCTGAATAGTATAAGGACTCAACAGGTTATAATTAATTTGATCCAAACGGTTCGGATCTTTACGTTTGTCACGTTTAGGCCACTTTTGAGCATCTCGAATCGTACCTACACTCCGCAAATTTACCCCCGGCACCAAATAAGTGGTATTTTGCTGTTCTATCAGATAAGAAAAAGGCAGATTAGAAGTATCGGCATGATTCACATGACGCCCCATAACCAAAGAAAATGCACCTACACGTGCGGGCCATAAAATATAAGAATCGGAAGTAGTCTTCGCCCCACGCTCCATAGCTCCCTGATGAATCGGACCTAACTTATACATATGGTTGCTTTGATTAGAGCCGGAACCCGCATTCATAAAAGAGAACATTCCGGCAATCAGCAAAGTAGACTTATGATGAGTCACCGTAAAGGGTCCGGCAAAAATGGCACATGCCTCACCGTTCTCTTCTTGACAATTACTAAAAAACAAAGAATCAGATGCAGAATAGTTATGTCCCAAATGACATGCCTGGCTGATAAAGCAACGGGTCAACATAGTTCCATCTTCCACATTGGAACCGCTTGATATAATAAAATCATCGCATACCACTCCATAGCCGATATGAATAGGCGCCTGCTCATTACTGTTCAAGCTGCCGTTTTTCAATCGTCCCGCCCCTTCTATCTTACAATAATCACCTATTCGTACATTCTTTATATATCCCGCATCAACAATAGTAACATGCTGGCCAATAGTACCTGTATCCGAAGCATTCTCTTCAGCATACTGGTCAATAATGGCTTTCATCCGACAAATCAATTCAGGACGATGACGATACAATGCCAAAATATAGGCCTGATGCGCTGACAGACGATCATGAATAGGCACTTCACGTCCACCCGTTTCATTCAATACAGCTACTTCAACGCCATTTCCAAACTTGCTCCAGCCATCTACCAGAATAATATCTACATTCTCTATAAATGCATAATCCCCAATTATATAGTTGGCTATATAGTTTTTTATATTCTCAATACAACAATTATCGCCCACCGTTACATTATGCAAAGTCGCATGATACAATCCGGAATGTTTACGCATGCCACCCGCCAACATAAACTCGTCTTCAAAAACTCCCAATCTGACCCTTCCAGAAAAACGGGTATGACAAATATAGTCCGTCTTAAAGTTCTCTACTACTTCAATTTCAGCCCAATCAACCGCAGTGCATGATCTCTCTTTTAATTGTTGTATTTCTTCTTGTGTAAGTGAACGATAAGTTTTCATTTTCTATATGTATTTATTCTTCATCATAGGTTTGATAAAGAAAATCGTTATAAGGATACTTCTGTACGTGTAGCTCGCGTACCTTATTATATATAATAGTCTTCAATTCATCCATATTTATTTTCTCTCTAGCAGAAATGAAGATACAATTATCATTCAATTTCGCCATCCATGTCTTCATCAGTTCTTCCAATGTAATATTTTCCCTGGTTTTAGGAGTCAAATCATCCTCTGCTTTCTCTACATAGGTATAAGCATCTACCTTGTTAAAAACAATCATGGTAGGCTTTCCACCTGCCTCCAAATCAGCAATCGTTTTATCAACCACAGAAATTTGTTCCTCAAAATCCGGATGAGAAATATCCACCACATGAATCAGCAGATCCGCTTCACGTACTTCGTCCAAAGTTGATTTAAAGGAATCAACCAAATCCGTTGGTAATTTACGGATAAATCCTACGGTATCTGTAAGCAGAAATGGCAGATTCTCAATAATCACTTTGCGTACTGTGGTGTCCAATGTTGCAAAAAGTTTATTTTCAGCAAAGACCTCGCTTTTTGAAAGCAAATTCATTAAAGTAGATTTTCCCACATTAGTATACCCTACCAAAGCTACACGTATCATACGTCCGCGGTTTTTACGTTGAGTGGACTTCTGTTTATCAATTTCAGCCAACCGCTCTTTCAACAATGACATACGATTCAAAATAATACGACGGTCCATTTCCAACTGAGTTTCACCCGGACCACGTAATCCCACAGAGCCTTTACCTCCACCGGCACCAGATCCACCTCCCTGACGTTCCAAGTGAGTCCATAAACGTTGCAGACGAGGCAACATATACTTGTATTGGGCCAACTCCACTTGTGTTTTAGCATTTGCTGTTTGAGCCCGCATGGCAAAAATATCCAGAATCAGCGAAGTACGATCCAAGATCTTCACTTTCAGTTCAGCTTCTATATTACGTATCTGTTTAGCAGAAAGTTCATCATCAAAAATCACCATTCCGACTTCACGCTCATTTTCCTCTTCCTGATGAATATATTCCTTGATTTCTTCCAGCTTTCCTTTACCGACATAAGTCACGGAATTGGCAGCAGGCAGTTTCTGAGTAAACCTTTTCACCACTGTTGCCCCAGCCGTTTCGGCCAAGAACTCCAACTCATCCAAATACTCCTTGGTCTTACGCTCATCTTGTGTCTGAGTAATCAAACCAACTAAAATGGCAGTTTCAACCTGTGCTTCAGAAATTACAAATTCTTTCATTTATCTATCAATCTAAATAAGTTCGCGACAAATATAACAAAAAAAGAGGATGAACGTTGAACGTCATCCTCTTTTTTATTACAGTTATTCCCTATAGTTGTGGTTGTGGAGCCGCCGGATTGTTATCAGTATCACTGATTCCGGAATTGGTTTCCATTTCACATTGCGGAATCCGGTAGATCAGGATTTGTGCTTCTGCAGCTGAATTATATTGTACAGACGGGTCATAATTCGTATTCTTACGAATCACCGGCTTTTTCAAGCGCAGGATATCGAACAGTGAGAAACCTTCTCCCCAAAGCTCCATACGACGCTGCAACCAAACCTCATCCTGAAAATCCTGTGCCGAATTAGCTTTACTTGTAAAGGAAGGATCCCGATATGTTCGTACAAAATTTTCCAATGTACTCTTTCCGCCACTCAAATTACTACCCATGGCTTCTGCCTCAGCTTTTATCAGATACATTTCTTCAACACGCATCAAAGGCCAGTCTGATGCATTGGTTGTGTTACCAAATATACTTTGATAAGCTCCGAACTTTGTATTTACATACGGAGTCAAACCAAAATATTCAACGATGGAAGTACCCTCAATCTGTTCATTATCAATCAATGAAGATTTATTATCCGGAGACAAAAACCATTGTTTACGAATATCTGTTTCGGGTATTAAATCATATAATGCAGAGTTCACCTTTCTATATCCATCGGGCACTCCTGAAGTATAACCGTTTCCGGTAAAAGAACACAAGTGCGAAGGCCAGTTGATAATACCAGTCTGGACAACATCATTATCAGGCGTAATCATCACTCCCCATAACCATGAACTTGCCGATGCCGAATTAAAGGTAGGAGTAGACACCTGAGCTAAAGTCTGAGGTGTACCGCCAGCGATGGCACGTTCTGCATCTTTAGCTGCATCCGCCCATTTTTGCATTAACAGATTAGCACGAGCACGCAATCCGTAAACTACCGTCTCATCAATCTGATCTTTGTTTGAGCCATTATCATACCCGGCCAATAAATCAGCAGCCGTATTCAGGTCACTCATAATTTGGTCATACACCTGCTGTACAGTTGCACGCGGATTATTCTGCATATCTTCATCAGTCATTGTTTCTGTAACAATAGGTACTGCCAGACTATTTTCATGACCTGCATAAGTAAACTGATAGATTTGAACCAAGTTCAGATAGTCATAAGCACGAGCAGCTAAAGCTTGCCCACGATAAACCTTCAAAGAAGAATCTTCCGTATCTACCGCTATCAATTTCAGTACATTGTTTGCAGCTTTCAAGTGATTATAGAACGTTTTCCAAATCAATTCATCGCTTGAACTATCGTATACTCTGTCACTATAATTCTGAGATGTATTAAACCAATTATATCCATTAACCAATGCAACCAAGTCCTGCCCTCCTGATTCCAATATCATAGATACCGCAGGAATACCATAATCATTATGATAAGTAGTGGCATCATCTGAAATCGTACCAAAAGTATTTAATTTGGCTGCCATAGCATTCACTTCAGCAGTTATCAAATTAGGTCTGCCATTGATTATATCTTCTTTCTGTTCTTCAGATATGTAATCTCCTTCAGGGAATTTATCCAAATCGCAAGATGCCATTAATAAAGCGACACTTGCAAATGCTATATATTTATTTGACAATTTCATATTCTTAAAAATAGGTTGCTAAATTAGAAATTTAAAGATATACCTCCGGAAATTGTGCGGATAGGTGAATACACATTGTCAGCAGCCACATAACCTTGACGTGGATCCAGCCCTTTGCGAGCTGTCAGCAAAGCCACATTATCTGCAACAAAGAAAACACGAACACCGTCAATCTGCATTTTACGTGTCAGACTCTTTGGCAGAGTATAACCCAATGTAATATTCTGCAAACTTAAATAGTCCGAACTAGTCAAGAAACGATCTGTTAATCTGTTCGTATATTGGTCATTAATATTCATACGAGGAACATCCGTATTTTTATTTTCAGGAGTCCATGCTTTTAACATATCTTTATGCAAAGCACTACCTGTAGCTGCTACGTCCATTAATCCTTGGTAAGTATAGTCCAAAATACGTCCACCAAGCTGATATGCAAACGAAACAGAGAGATCAAAGCCATAGGCTGTGACACTTGTTCCAAAACCACCATAAACTTTAGGTAGAATATCACCTGATGCGAATCTGTTTTCAGAAGCGACAGAATAAGATTTTGTAACTGTATTACCATTCTCATCCGGAGTCCCAGCGCCCACAGACTCTCTCCTGTCTCAGAATCCACACCTACATATTTAGGTAAATAAAGCTGGTACATAGACTCGTCTTCACGATAAATCCGACCACCATCAATCAATTGTCCATTCAGTTCAGGAGATAATTCCAAGACTTTATTCTTAAAATGTGTAAGATTAAAGTTTATATTCCAGGAAAAGTTCTTGTTTTCAATTATATTGGAATACAAATCCAATTCAACCCCACGGTTTACCATTGAACCCACATTCTCGGGATAGCGGGAATAACCCATTGAAGCTGCTACCGGTTTGAAATAAAGCATATCAGTTGTTTTACGTGAGAAGTACTCAACAGAACCACCTAACTTACCACCCCAAAAAGCAAAATCAAATCCAGTATTAAAGCTATGTGAAGTTTCCCAAGTAATATCCTTATTACCTTTATAATATAAAGAAGTTGAAAAATCACCATTACTGTTTGCCAATGTATACTGGTCTTGATACGGATAGTAGTTACGGTACAAACCACCTTGGAACATCAAGTTATCATTACCTTGCAAACCATAGCTAATTTTAAATTTCAACATATCAATCCAAGACTGGTTTTCCAAGAATCTCTCTTTGCTCAATAACCATCCTGCTCCTACAGACCAGAAGTTACCCCAACGATTATCCGGGTGAAAGCAAGAAGAAGCATCACGACGGAAAGAAGCTGAAACAAAATACCGCCCATCATAGTCATATTGCGCACGGAACAACCATCCTTCTGTTGCATAATTACGAGAATATGAATTATTGCTCTGGTTCATAATACCATTGCCTAATTCAGGAACATTCGGATCGTACAATTTCTCACGTTGTCCGTACAAATATTGATATTTATAGTCATAACTTTCATGTCCGGCCAAAATATCCCTACCATGAACATCATTAAATGTTTTGTTGTATGTCAACAAATACTGCTGATTTACACTAAATGTACGCTCAGTAGCTACACTGATCAAACCTCCGACTCCGCTAGTTTCGGAATACTGTCCGTAGAAGGGGTTAACCATATTTGTAGAACGCACATTATTTACATCAACACCTATATTCACTTTTGCCTTGATTCCATTCCATATATCAATATCAGCAGACCATTTTCCACTAACCACATCACCAGAATATTTCATTTTATCCAACATATAACTTGCCAACGGATTTGCATTAGGAATAGTATTACGGCTACCATTCGAATCTTGTCCTTGCTTTCCATAATCATAACGAAGGAAACCTCGATTATCTACCATAATATTGCCCTGTGCATCACGAACATACATAGGATAAATAGCTCCCATAATATTTGACGCATAAAAGATATTTGCATTTGAGGTACCACCCTCAGTATCCTGTTCACGGCTATCATAATGAGTAAATGATACATTTCCTCCCATTTTCAACCAAGGCTTCACTTGATAGTCAGCTTTCAAACGTGCAGAATAACGTTGAAAACCAGAGTTAGGAACAATTCCCTTATCATCCAAATAGCTGGCCGACATATAATAATTCATTTTTTCGGTCGCACCGCTAATACTTAAATTATACTCTTGGCGCAGATTATTTTCAAAAATTTCATCCGACCAATTATCCGGAATATAATAATATGTACCATCAGAATAACCTAATGTCGCACTAGGATTCAATTTGCCATCCATACCGATCAGTTGCTGTCCTTGAGGAATGGAATACACCTGATATCCCAAATATGTAGAAGAAAGCATCGCTTGATTAGCGTACGCATTAGCTTTAGCCAAGTCTCCGGCTGCCGCATATCCTTTCAAATCAGCATTATAGATAGAAGAATAGTTTAATTCATAGAATGTAGCCGGATCCGTAATTGTTTCATAATTAGGTACTCCACGTTTATTTATACCCCATTTAGCATCAAAAGTAACACGGGCTTCCCCACTCTTACCACGCTTGGTAGTAATCAAAATTACACCATTGGCACCACGTGCACCATACAGAGCGTTAGAAGCAGCATCTTTCAACACTGTCATCGATTCTATATCAGAAGTGCTGATAGCAGAAATTTCACCATCATACGGAACTCCGTCTACCACATACAAAGGTTTGTTACTAGCCGATATAGATCCAATACCACGAATACGCACCTCAGCATCTTTGCCCGGCTGACCATTATTACTCGTAGTTTGCACTCCGGCTACTTGACCTGCCAAAGCATTTGTCACATTTGAAGTTTGTCTCATCGCTATTTTTTCATTTTTTATAGTGGCAGCCGAACCTGTAAATGCAGATTTTTTCGCCGTACCATAAGCCACCACCATTACCTCTTCAAGCTGTTCTGTATCAGACTTTAATACAATATTCAAGTTTGCTTTGACTGCCACTTCTTGTGTAGCCATTCCGATAAAGGAAACTACCAAAGTCTTTGCAGAACTAACAAGACACAGAAAGTGCTTATAATCAAAAGATTAAAATTTATCGATTCTCTTTATTTACTCTGCGGGAATTACTTTAAACAAAGTTATGATAACCTTTTTTTCTACTTTTGTTCTACCTCAAAATTACTTTATACGATAAAAAAGTCTAATTGTGATAAATCTCATTATAATGATTGTATTATAATAAGATTATAATTTTTTTGCAAAAAAAATGCATGAAATAATGAAAGAGGAAATCCAAATTGGAATTTAGAAATGGGAGAGAGCAAAAAACGTCTGTTACTTTGGACGAAATACTTAGCTATCTAGGAAAAGCAGACAAAATCTGCCTAGTAGCGATTGACTAATTTCAAGTTATCGCTCAATATCCGGGAAAGAACGTTAAAGCCATTTTGAGCATCTATATATAACATTGTACAATGTCCATTTATATATTTATGTTCACAATGTCATATGACGGGAGAAATTTTTATAAGTCTTCCGGCTTTTTTATCAAAGTACTATGATTTTGGATTTACAATCTATCAGACTGAAAGAATATACAAAATTTGTTACACACCATTTCCAGAAAAACGGGAAGTACATTAATAAAAATGTTATATCTGAAATATATCAACTGTTTGACGGCATAATATGCTACATCCGGTCTATGATCGTTTTTTTGAGTTTTGGCTGAGAAGAACATTAAAAAAACTGATGGAAGATTCCGTGTGTAATCAAAATTTGACTTCCCGTCAGGAGTTACAATCAGTTCATAAGGATTGATGGTGGTTTGTTGTGTTCCTTCCAAATATGTAACTAAATATTTAACATATATGTCTTTACAAGCACATTTATATAGTAATCGAATTCGAGTTAACAGATGTTTATCAATAATTTCTAAAGACCGATTTACTATATAGATTTACCCAAGTATACATTAATTTTGTATACTTGGGTAATAATTTATTGGATAATTAAGGAGAAAGCTTCATCTTTTCCTCATATCTTAAATCTAAATTATTTAGCAGGTAGGTAAAGTATTTCTTTAAATTCACCAAAACCACCAACATTGGGTACATCATGCGACAGCTTCACAGTAATAACCCCGTCTTCCAAAGCACCTTTGCCTGAAACAAAAACTTCTCCATAGGATGCGTGCTTCCATGCCGGCTGAGATTCTACAGTGACCTCATTGGCTTCATTAACTTTGAAGACAATGTTATATCCTTTTTCATATAAGTTCATAGCTTTATACCATGATATCTGGTCTGCTTTTTGAACTTCCACTTCCCAAGTTGCAAAATCTTCTCCTTCCTCTGCCATAGCCGCAGATTTAAATGTTCCAGTTCCTAATGAAGAAAAAGTATAATCCCTATAAACAGTTATGACTTTATCCGAAGTCTGGTCTATCGTAACCATTTCCTCCGGCAAAGATATCTTGACTTTATAATTCTGTCCAGGAGTTATATCTCCAACTGTAACATGAATATTGGTCTTAAATTCCCCTGCTGCGAATGAAACCGAGGAAGGTACGGTAATGGAGGCAGGGAGTTCCTGCTCTTTATCACCGACAACTAATGTTGCTGATAAATTAATTGTAGTAGCTTCCGAAGATTTCGCGCGTAAGACTTCTACATCAAAACCCTCATATCCTGTGGAAGGAAAGGAAACCGATTGTGTGCCTGTGGCGAATGTCACCCCCATTGTTGTGCTATTGTATATATCTCCTTCATTGTCGGTGTTGCACGATACAAAAAAAGTTGCAGTGGCAACAAACATGCCGATTATATATTTATTTACTTTCATAATTTACTTGCTTACAGATTAATACTATTTATGATCACCTATCGGATTCTGATCTTTGCTAGGATCCATGTTCGGATTACCATCAAATTCCGTTTGAAGAATAGTTAATACCCATGCATACGACTCAGGATCTTCCGTATCTGTACCAGCAATTAAAGCACTGGATGGCCAGCCCATGTCTGCAGTACGTCTGAACCCTTGTTTCAGACGGCGTATATCATAGATACGTCCAAATTCTCCCCAAAGTTCAATACGGCGTTGAATTATAATTTCTTCAAGTAAAGAACCAGTTTCATCTGAGGTGAGCTTACCTAATGCCGTTCCTGTTTTTTTGCAAGTGTAATCCTCATCACGTTTTTGCATTAAACTGTTCAACATCAGTTGTGCGCCTTTGTCATCATTTAAACGACAAGATGCTTCTGCTGCGGTTAAAAACATTTCCTCAATACGCATAAAAATATAGTCACCCGTCCATTTCGCATAATCTTTAAACTTGAATTTTTCTTGTTGGTAACCATTCTTTTCATTATTCTCGTCTTGTGGATTCCACCATTTTTTGCGGACATCATTTGTGCCTAGCTTTGCATAAAGCAGTTTGTTTATCTGTTTTCGAGCACTAGCTCCATATTTCCCTTGATCCGCATCCATGTGTGTAAAGAAACCTGCATACATTCCGGACTGGTCGGCTATGATTTCGGCCGCCCACATCACATTATTGGCAGTAGCATCATTCATTCCACCGGTTACCGCAGTTCCAGTGCCGATACTACACCCACTTTTGCTTATTGCGGCATTCGCGGCATCCAAAGCGGTCTGCCAGTCTTCCATCACTAAAGCGACACGAGCCTTTATACCTGAGGCAACAGCCTCATTGATATGGCTGATATGTTTTCTTTTACCTGAGTTGCCCAGCATGGTAATTGCTTTGTCAAGATCCGAAGTGATTTGTTGATATACTTCTTCAACCGTTGCGCGCCCTTTACCTTCTGTTGCAATATCAGTCGGTTCTGTATAGAGTGGTACACAAGGTTCGCTTTCATGTCCTTTATAAGTGCGAGAAAACATTTGTGCCAGCATAAAATAACTGTAAGCACGTACAGCGTAGGCTTGTCCAAGCACATAATTCTTTTCGGTTTCACTTCCAGACATGGTTTCCTCTTCTGCCAAAATGTAATTGACATTAGAAATCCAAGTGTAATAGCCATTCCACATATCATAAGAACGCCATCCGGTAGAGGTATATCTTGATTTTACGTTGTAAACGCAATCATACCAAAACCAGCCGCTACCTTGTCCGTTCATAATGCAATCTTCACCCATAACATCTGCCACCAGATTATAAGCTGTGATACCGAAACATTGATGAGTGTTAGAGCTGTTTGAAACCCCTGCTGTATACATTGCTCGATATACACCATTCAATGATACTAATGCATTAGTTGCTGTTCCTAATAATTCGTTGCCAGAAACAGAAGATGAAGGACTGGTTTCCAAAGCATCCTCACTGCAAGCTACCACAGACATTGCAGCCATCCCGGCAAATATGTATTTAAATATTTTTTTCATACTTTCCTGTATTCTTTTAAATTGTTAGAAATTAATTTCAAAACCTACTGAATAAGTCTTGTTGGGAGCATAAGAATAGTCTGTTTCGCCCTTGAAGTTATACTGTGGGTCCATACCGTCCAAATGAGAAAATAAAGCGAGATTATCTACCGATCCGAATATGCGGACAGACTCTAGCCCGGCCTTCTTTAGCCATTGTTTGGGAATAGTGTAGCCCAAAGTGATATTTTTGATAGCAAAGTATGAAGCATCAACTAAAAAACGGTCTGAAGCTGTGTAGGAACCTCCAATTTGAATACGAGGTACATCTGTGATGTCACCAGGTTGTTGCCAACGTCTCAAAGCATGTTTGTTCCATGTATTGCCTGCATACATAACTTCCATAGAACCAGCGTATAATGAATCATAAACTTTACCTCCTATAGAATATGTACCCAATATTGACAAATCGAAATTCTTGTAAGAGAAATCGGTATTGATACTACCATATAAATCAGGTATACGGCTGCCGGAATAATATTTGCTGTTCGCAGCTTTTTGATAGTCACTGCTGATATATTCGTTAGTGATGTTGCCATTATCATCCTTATCATATACCCAATAGAGCTGCGCTCCTGTTGCAGGATCCACACCGGCAGATTTAGCCATATAATATGTATTAATAGGCATTCCCTCTTTAATACTGAAAACTCCTTTGATAATTTCAGGAGATTCCCCAGTTAGTTTCAGCACTTTATTGGTTACAGTAGAGCCCATCCAAGTTAAGTTCCATATAAAATCAGTGGTTTTGATAAGGGAACCACCTAAACTAAATTCAAACCCGGTATTACGCATAGAACCGATATTCGCATTGTATTCAGAGAATCCACTAGAAGTAGCCTTAGGGTATCCCAGCAACATATCCGTTGTTTTGCGGTTATAATATTCAGCACTAACATTCAAGCGTCCGTCAAACATACTTGCCTCAATACCGACATTTAAATTACCGCTTTTTTCCCATGAAAGTTTTTTGTTTTCCAAAGCACCGATCAGACCTCCTACTTGATTGGCATTCGGATATTCCAATGGATAGAGTCCTTGCCAAGGATAATAATCCGGTACATATCCTCCTTCAAGACTATCATATCTTAACAGATTATCATTACCTTGTTCACCATAACTGATTTTAGCTGATAAATTAGAAATCCAAGTCAAATTCTGCATAAACTTTTCTTGTGAAATTCTCCAGTTGGCACCGACAGACCAGAAAGTACCCCAACGGTTATCTTTTTGGAAGCGTGAAGAACCGTCCGTACGGATAGAGGCTGAAAAATAATATTTTTCATTAAAGTTATAATTGAATCTCCCAAAGAAGGATTCCACACGATAATCTTCCGAATACGAGTCTGCATTGTATAGATTTGTACCCGGACGCAATTCAAGAATACCATCTACTAAATTGGTTTTTCCGGCAGACAGAAATTCATATTTGTATGCATAAAATTCATGACCAACCAAAAGATCGATGTTATGAAAGTTAAAAGAACGCCCCCATGTCAGTAACTGGTTAAAAGTATAAGATTGGGTTCTTCTGTTATATTTCATCAACAAACCGCCGGCAGCTGCCTGATTACCATGGTGCATATTCATATATGATTTTTGAGATTTGTTCCGGTAGTCCAGACCAAAGTTTAAAGTCAGCTTAATACCTTTAGCCCATCCGGCATCTTCCGAATCTGAGCCGAATGCCAAAAATGTGCGCAAACCGGCTACATCTGTTTTTATATCAGCCTTGTCATCTACCAAACCGCCTACGGGATTGAAATCACTATACTGTGGGCGTTGTACACTACCGTCACCGTAGTCCAGTTGGCGATTTCCATCGGCATCTAATACATCTTTACCATCTTCTCCCTTTATATACACCGGGTAAATCGGAGCCATAAATTGTGCAGAGTACCACACATTTGAATTAGATGAACCTTCGTAATCACTGAAATTTTGTGTGGAATTGGAAAGTGACACATTCAATCCAGTCTTCATCCATTTATTCACTTCTGTGTTTATGTTTGCACGGGCATTATAACGTTGGAAACCGGTATTAATCAAGATGCCATCTTCATTTAAATATCCCAAAGAGAACATATATTTGGTCTTTTCTGTACCTCCATTAACAGACAACTGGTGTTCATGACGAAATGCATTGTCTCTTTGTATTGCATCCATCCAAGATTCATTCCATGCGGATGTAGCATCACCCTGCACTCTACCTGTTGCAGGATCTATAATTGTTCCCCATGTGTAATTTTTAAATGGATTATATTGTTCTCCACCTAAAACGCCACCTAAATCTGCTGATGCTTGTCTACCGGCAGCTTCCCAGTTATATCCATTGTCAAAGATATATCCGTTGCGTAAACCTTCATACGTTAACTGTACAAATTCTTTTTGGTCAACCATGTCATAGGCTTTCAAGGAACGTGAAGACCAACCTGCCGTAGAACGCCAAGATACCTTAGTCTTGCCTTCTTTTCCTTGTTTGGTAGTAATCATAATTACACCATTTGCACCACGGGCTCCATAAAGGGCTCCGGCTGAAGCATCTTTTAAAACTGTCATGCTTTCAATATCGGCAGGATTGATAGAACTCATATCTCCACTAAAAGGTATTCCATCAACTACATACAAAGGATCTTGTGAGGCATTGATGGAACCGTAACCGCGAATCACGATCTTGGCAGCTTCGCCAGGTTGACCTGAGCCTGAAGTTGTTAACAGACCTGTAGTCTGTCCTTCCAATCCTTTAGTAACATTACTTATAGGACGTAATTCCAGTTTCTTATTATTAATAACGGATGCTGATCCTGTAAAAGATTCCTTTTTTGCAGTACCATATGCAACAACCATCACTTCTCCAAGCACTTTAGTATCAGATTTTAAAATGATGCTAACATTCTGTTTGATAGAAACCTCTTGACTAGCCATCCCGATAAAGGAAACTACCAAAGTCTTTGCAGAACTAAAATATACAAAAAAGCATCTAGTAATCAAAGTTTTAGCATTCTGTTTTCTTATAGATATACAATATCACGTCTATTATAACAAACTATAAATCAACTATATATTATAAAAAAGAAAAAAATACAGGATATTTAATAAAATATCTTTTGATATTAAATGCAATATATGTAGCTTGTATATTTGCTTCAAGAGTTGATATGGAAAAAATACATCAAACATTATTCTATATATAAAGGATAAATTTCATAAAATGTCGCATAATAAAATTAGCAGTGATTAAGTTTGTACTTAAGCATCTCAGCTAATTTTTTTCAGGAGGAATAAAATAATGAAATCAAATCAAAAAATAGCATGTTCAGTATGCAGTTGTAAGCACAATTGTGAAGGAAAAGAATGTGACTTAAAAGAAATTGAAGTTTGCCCAAAAGAAGGATGCCATAGTGGAGAATGCGATGAATCAATGTGTTCAAGCTATGAGAATATAGATGAATAAAAAGTAAAGCAAAGGCTTGATTTTTTGTTATAAATATGATAAACTATAAAATGTTAATTTAAATGATATTTAGGAGAGTGCAAAATGGAAATAGCAAAAAATATATTATTAGTAGTATATATCATAGTATGTGTAGCATTGATTTTTATAACAACATTTCAGTCAAAGGATAATAGTAACTCAGCAGAAGATACGTATGAAGGTCCAAGAGGAAATAAGTATTTTGAAAAAAATAAGAGCAGAACTAGAACAGGAAAAGTTCAGAAAAATACAATAATAATAGGTGTTGTATTTGCTGTTCTTAGCGTAGTTACTGGAATTGTATTTGCATTATAAGAGATTTAAGAGTGTATATAGAATGCTATATACACTCTTTTTTAGCTATAGGAGGTGAAAAAATGGAAATATTAGAAGGAACATATTTATCGAATACACGAGGATTCGGATTTGTAAGAGTAGAAGGAAGAGAAGAAGATATATTTATATCAAAAGAAAACTCAAAAAAAGCAATGGATGGAGATATAGTAAAAGTACGAATATTAGATAAAAAGCATGGAAGTCACGAAGAAGGACAAATAACAAAAATAATGCAAAGAAATACAACACAAATAGTTGGAACATTTAAGAAAAGCAGAAATTTTGGATTTGTAATACCAGATGACAAAAAGATAAATGGAGATATATTTATATCAAAATCAAATTGGAAAAATGCAAAAACAGATCAAAAAGTAGTAGTAGAAATAACAAAATATCCAGATAAAAAGAAAAAAGCAGAAGGCAAGATACGAGAAGTATTAGGATTTGGAGATGAAACGGGAGTCGATATGCTATCAATCATAAGGCAATTTAAACTTCCTTATGAATTTCCTAAATCAGTAATAAAAGAAGCAAAAGAAGTATCTAAAGAACCAGTAAAAATAGATGGTAGACTTGACCTAAGAGATAAAGAAATATTTACAGTTGATGGTGAAGATGCTAAAGACTTAGATGATGCAATATGTGTTGATGAAAATGGTGATGGAACATACACTTTAGGAGTACACATTGCAGATGTAAGCCATTATGTAAAAAGCGGAAGTGAACTAGACAAAGAAGCAATAACAAGAGGAACCAGTGTATACATGCTAGATAGAGTAATTCCTATGTTACCAAAAGAATTGTCAAATGGAGCATGTAGTTTAAATCATGGAGAAGATAGATATGCTATTTCAGTATTTATGACAATAGATAAAGATGGAAATGTAATAGATAGTGATATACATAAAAGTGTAATAAATGTAACTGAAAGAATGAATTATCACAATGTATCAGATATAATAAAATATTACAATAAAGAAAACGAGAAGTCACCTAAAAGTCATAAAGATGAAGTATTATATACAAGTATAGATGAGGTAAAGAAATATGAAAAATATGCGAACCACTTCATACGAATGTATACATTAGCAGAAATATTAAAAGAAAGACGTAAAAAAGCAGGATATTTATCACTAGACATACCAGAGAGCAAGATAACACTTGATAAAACAGGAAAGCCAATTGATATACAAGCCTATGAAACAACAATTGCAAATGACATAATAGAGCAATTTATGCTTACAGCTAATGAAACGATTGCAGAAAGATTTTTTTGGCTAAATGCACCTTTTATATACAGAGTACATGATAAACCATCAGAAGAAAAAATAACCGAACTTAATAAATATCTATATAATTTCGGATATAAGATAAAAGGTAAAAAAGATGATGTAAAACCAAAAGCATTTGAGCAAATTCTAGAAGAAATAAAGGGAACAGAGCAAGAAAGAGTTATTGCAAATTTATTATTAAGAACACTTAAAGTAGCAAGATATGAAGCAGAAAATCGTGGACATTTTGGAATTGCAAGTAAATATTACTGTCACTTCACATCGCCAATTAGAAGATATCCAGATTTATTTATTCATAGAATAATAAGCATTTATTTAGAAGAAGACTATAATGTAACAGACCATTTCAAAGAAAAATTTGAAACTCGTGCAATAAAATATGCAGAAAGATCATCAGAATGCGAGCAAATAGCGACAAAAGCTGAAAGAGAAAGCGAAGCCATGAAAAAAGCTGAGTTCATGCAGGAAAGAGTAGGAAAGCAATATGAAGGAATAATATCAAGCGTAACCAACTTTGGAATGTTCGTAGAATTGTCAAATACAGTAGAAGGATTAATAAGATTTGAGAGCTTAGATGATGACTACTATATTTATGATGAAGGAAGAAAAGAATTAGTAGGAAAGCATTCTGGAAAGATATACAAACTAGGAGATAAAGTAAGAATCGAAGTAGTTGCAGCTGATAAAGAAACAAGAAAAATAGATTTTAAAATAGCATCAAAAAAAGAAGGAAAAAAATATGGAGCAAAAAAAGAAAAATAAGAAAATACTAATTTTTAAAATAATAGTATCCATAATTGTTATAGCAATACTTATTGGAGCAACAATTTACTTGTTTCCTGTAATGAAGGATTTATCAACAAATGAAGGACAACTGGCTTTTAAAGAGAAAATACAAAAATCTGGAGCTATGGGTTTTCTAATGATAGCAGGACTTGAGTTAGCACAAATATTCCTAGCAGTATTACCAGGAGAACCAATCGAAATACTTGCTGGAATGTGCTATGGTGGAATTGGAGGTACAATATTTATACTTCTAATGACAATGATTAGTGAGGCTGCGATATTTGTAATAGTAAGAAAACTTGGAAGCAAATTCGTATATGAATTTTGCAAAGAAGAAACAGTAAAGAAAATTGAAAACAGTAACTTATTCAAAAATCCAAAGAAAATAGAAAGAATAATGGCAGTATTATTTTTTATACCAGGAACACCCAAAGATTTATTAACATATATAGCAGGATTACTGCCAATAAAGATGTCAAGATTTCTAGTAATATCAACGCTTGCAAGAATACCATCAGTAATATCTTCAACACTTGCAGGGGCAAGCATAATGAATGGATCTTGGAAACATGCAATAATAATGTACGGTGTAATATTCCTAATAGTATTAATAATAATGGCAATTTATTCTTTATTTAACAAAGATGATGATACAAAAGAGGCACTAAAAACAATAAAATAATTAATTTTCAGTGCCCATGACCAAATAGCTAGAACGTAGATGGGTATTAACATTAACAGTAAAAAATGAATTTTCATAATTGTGTAACCAATCATAATTAACCCAATCATCCCAAGTGGCAAATTTACCAACAGCCAATTTGCCAAAGCCACAAATATCAGACTTTAATTCAACAGAAGATTTATATAAATAATCTCTAATATGAGCCTTGAAATATGAATTAGCGTAATCCTCAATAAGCTTAATATTATCAGGGTTCATATAATTTGCATCAGTAGTAGAACTAAGAACTCGCACATTAATATTTAAATTACATGAAATAAATGGCGAGCCATTAACAATTTCAACAGTTTTCTTAGTTTTGCAATTTTGTATATATAGAGCAATGTATTCCTGATCATTAAAAGGACTAGGAATATTAACTATGGAACTCTTAAACCTATCGCAAATCATTAAATGAGACATAACTTCTAAGCCACTTAATTCACCAACTAATTTACCTTTATCAAATACCGCAAGCCCAAAATTTTCAATATTTTTTTGAGTGTCGTCATCAGATTCTTTAGCAGTATAATTTGCATCATCAAGGTCAGAATTATTACTTCCAACATTATCAGAATTAAGCCCATTAATGCTACCTAATATAGCAGATGGATTTTTAAAAGTATCAGATATAGAAGTAAAAAAATCTTTAAGAGTAATTACCTCAGTATATCCAGTATTTTTTTCAGAAGAAACTTCTAATCCATAATATTTAGAAGAAATCTGTGATAGTATTGGAGCAGAATTATCCATAAAATATCGTGCACTACATTTAGAAATTAAAATATTACATGTAGGTCTAACTTCAATATTATTTTTCAAACTATAAATATAATTGTCAATTCCGAGATATGCTAATTCTTCAGAAAAAACAAGCAATTTACAATGCGACATATTTACATTTTTATTAAGATAACTATTAAGAAGATTAACTCCAGCATCAAAATTATTACAATCAATAGTATTTATTATTGAAGAAGATTCGCTCTTAGATGAACTTGAAGATTTTGAAACAGAAGGCATATTAATCTGGAAACTAACTTTAAGAGCATAATTCTCGCCAACATCAAATCCAATAGCTACAACATAAGCAAGGTCATCAATAGTATTTACAGACGAACTATTAAAAAAAGCAAAAGAAATTAATAATATTATTAACAATGTAATTAAGATATTTCTAGCTTTCACAACTCCTCCTTAAGATATGTTTTCTCCGAATTATAAGAGAAACTTTTT
>ENA-ORTT01000353-ORTT01000353.1-human-gut-metagenome-genome-assembly--contig:-NODE-353-length-62965-cov-8.068860_pt1 | contig 62965 bp, 59 predicted proteins | sample MGYA00242074_ERZ509197 | MGnify/ENA primary metagenome ERZ509197 (study PRJEB26280, sample SAMEA2338789) | human gut metagenome | biome: human gut; feature: human-associated habitat; material: faeces...
TGATAATTCAAGGCTTCCTGTTTTTTTGTTTGTAGCCAGTTTTGGGTTACAGTTGGGTTACAACTTTTTACTGCTTAAGAATCGAGTACTTTTGCAAATTCTTCGGCATATTCTATGATATCTTTTGTCTGGTGGATATAACATTTCTGGGTCGTGGAAATATCCTTATGTCCTGCAAATGTCTTTAGTGTATCCTCAGAAATTACCATAGCTTCATGAAGCTCCGATATCGTGGTACGTCTGATACTATGATTGCCGGATGGTCTGCCATCAATGACAAAAGCATCTTTTTCATTCCTCACACCATTTAATCTGCGGATAACATTGTCGATAGCATGGTCATGAATTCTTTTTCCGGTTTTATCCAGAAAAATAAAATCATCATCCTTGTGATATGTCTTAGTTTCCTCCTGACAAATCGTAATGGTTCCATCCTCATTGGGTTCTCCTGTGTAGGCTTGGCAATCAGTTTTTTTCCACCATCCGCAGTTGGAACTTTGGTTTTATATCTGCCATCCGATGCAAGCCATATTCCACAGAAACTTTTCTGTCGGTTCAATATTTTTTCGCGTTTTGTCATATGCTCTAATTGTTCCGACACATCGTCTGAGGTAATTATATTCTCATTGAGGTCGTTAAGCAATGACATAATGGCAGGAATGGCATCTGATTTTAAAGAACATCAGATGCCATTCCTGCCATTTTTTTCTATATTCTGCTTCTATTTTTCTTCCCGCTACTCTTTTATTTTTGCATACACAACCTTCAACAGCTTATTGTGTGGATTCTCAATCGGGTTTAATTCAATGCTCCTAAACTTCTTTAAGAAGGTAGAAAGTTTACTGCACTGGTAATTTCGTGGGTCAAAGCCCGGAATACGTTTGCTCAGATTGATTCCAAGCTCAGAAATATTAATCCAGCCATTTTCCTCTGCATTGCTCCGGATAATGGAGATTACCTCCTTTTCAATATCCGAAAGCTTCGGAAGGTTGTCATTGTCCCCGGCATCCTTTTCCGAAGATGCATTCGTATTTCTTCTTGTGGTGGCTGTGCGCTGTTTTTCCTCTGCTTCTTCCTTATTATAAAGTAAATCAAGATACTTGAAATTCTCGCAGGCATTTACAAAGGACTTCGGTGTCTTCTCCTCTCCCATTCCGATTACCATCATACCGGCTTCCTTTAAGCGCATGGCAAGTTTGGTAAAATCACTGTCTGACGACACCAGGCAGAAACCGCTGACTTTTCCGGAATAAAGAATATCCATGGCATCTATAATCAATGCCGAATCTGAAGCACTTTTTCCCGCAGTATAATTGCACTGCAATTCCGGTGTCAGAGCATACTCCTGCATATTTTTCATCCATGCAGATACGCTCGGATTCGAATAATCTCCATAAACCCGCTTATAAGTAGCCACCCCGTAATTGCTGACCTCATCCATAATTAGTTTCACATATTTATTGGATACATTTTCTGCATCAATCAGCACTGCTAATTTCGGTTGTTCATTCATACCATCTGCGCTCCTATTTCTTTAAGTGTCCCGTAACTACTACACGAATCAGATTGGTAGTACCGGAAATACCCAATGGAATTCCAGCTGTAATAACCGCCAGATCTCCATGCTGTACATATCCATGCTGTTCTGCGGATTCCATCGCATTATTAAACAATGCTTCTGTATCCGTCTCTTCCTGTATCATAAGTGGTGTTACGCCCCAGGAAAGATTCATCTGATAATAACTCTTTTCCGATGGGGTACAGCCGATAATTGCACATTTCGGACGATATCTTGAAATCATGCGGGCAGTCTTGCCGGATTTGGTTACCGTAACAATTGCTGCCGCATTGATGTCAATGGCAGTCATGCAGGTTGCATGGGAAATGGCATCGGTTACATCCGGATTATCAATCTTCTCCAGCTGGCGGAAACGTTTCTCATAATCAATATCATTTTCTGTATATTCCGCAATCTCTGTCATGGTTTTTAATGCCTCCACCGGATATTTCCCGGCAGCAGTCTCACCAGACAGCATAATTGCACTGGTTCCATCATAAATAGCATTGGCAACATCTGTTGCTTCCGCTCTGGTCGGGCGTGGATTCTTCATCATGGAATCCAGCATCTGGGTTGCCGTAATAACAACCTTTTCTGCATGGTAAACCTTTTTTATAATTTTCTTCTGAATTGCCGGAACTTCACGAATCGGAATCTCCACTCCCATGTCTCCTCTGGCAACCATAATGCCATCTGACACTGCCAGAATCTCATCAATATTATCTACACCCTGACGGTTTTCAATTTTAGAGATAATCTTAATGTCATTGCAGCCCTGCTCTGCCATAATTTTCCGTAACTGCAGCACATCATCTGCACAGCGTACAAAAGATGCTGCAATAAAATCTACACCCTGCTCAATTCCAAATAGAATATCGGAGCGGTCTTTCGGGCTGATATAAGGCATGGACAGATTTACATTCGGTACATTAATTCCTTTGCGGTCTGAAATCACACCACCATTTTCTACTTTACAGGTAATCTCAGTTTCTGTCACATTGGTTACCAGCATTTCAATCAGTCCATCATCAATCAGCATTCTGGTTCCGGCTTTGACATCATGTACCAGATTTTTGTAAGTAATAGAGACCCGCTCTTTATTTCCCATAATATCATTAGTAGTAAGCTTAAAGGTATCTCCCGGAAGCAGCTCTGCTCTGCCGCCCTCCAGCTGTCCAATCCGAATTTCCGGTCCACTGGTATCAAGGAGAATTCCAACCGGTCTGCCCAGTTCCTTACGCATCTTTTTTACACGATCCATGGTTACTTTATGTTCTGCCTGTGAGCCATGGGAAAAGTTAATTCTCGCCACGTCCATTCCATTTTCCATCAACTGTTTTAATACTTCATCATCCTTTGTTGCCGGTCCTAATGTACATATAATTTTTGTCTTTCTCATATTCTGTCCTTTCCTGCTACAAGCCCTCTATCTTCTTTTATTCCTTTATACTTCTTTCGTCTTTTCCTGTTCCTCTTTAGAAGAAGTCTCATCTTCTCTGCCATGATGCTCATACCACCAACATGCAGCAACTGCTGCCGCTGCCATAACGCCCATAAGTGCTACTACAATATCCTGTGCCATATTTTATCCTCCTATCACAGTTATGACCTGATATTGTACGCAAAGAAACCTATGCTCCTCTGCGCACAGGTAAATTGCTTCTAACTTGTGATAGTCAGCCCTTCGCTCCATCCTGATGATGGATATAGCCTATAATGACACGCCTGCTGTCCAAAACATCCTTTGATTTCCGTAATTCAAAGTTCCAGCCGTCTTTTGCCTGATTTTCAGGCAATACTGCTGCCAGCGATAATGCTGCTCCTTCCAAATCGCTGTTTTTCTCCGACAGTCTGCGGTATCCCGCTGCAATCCTGCCGGTCTCCCGAGTTCCCAAAAGTTCTTCGGTACAGCTCTCTGATGGTCTGGATAAATGTGCTGCCTGTGTGAAATTCTGGTTCGCAGTATCTTCACATGCAAAGGAAGAATCTATGTTGATATTTTCAACATACATTCCTGAAACCGTCATAATAACAGCCACTATGAGACTTATCAGCTTTTTCTTTAAACCTGTTATCCTCATTGTATTCTCCCTGCTTACTGCGTAACTGTAAAAAAACTGGCAGGAGTAACTCCTGCCAGTTGCGTTGCTACCCGTCTGCTTACGCTCATTATAAGCATTTCGCTATTGAAATGCAAGAAACGAATAGACAATTATTCTTTTTTTACATAATCTTTACTTATTAACTGCCGGATACGACACCAAGTTCCAAAAGCCTTCTTTTTGCCTGATGCTGATTCTGAAACTGTATGCCTGTAATGCCAAGCTTTTCTGCCGCCTCTATGTTTTCCGGACGGTCGTCTATGAATACACATTCCTGTGGCACTAAATGGTATCTGTCCAGCAATAGCTTATAAATTTCCGCTTCCGGCTTGATGCACTTCACCTGATAGGAAAAGATTGCTCCGGTAGTCTCCTTTTCAAAAGAAAGTTCTTCTGTTGCTTTTTCATAAGTGCTCTTTGGAAAATTAGATAATATATAGGTATGATATCCATTTTTCTCAAGGCTTCGTATCCACCGCACCGTATATGGATAAGTACGAATCGTCTCTCCTACATGGTCATAAAAGAGTCTTATTTCTCTTTCATAATCCGGTGTTTCCTTGATGCATGCAGCAATAATCTCTTCATCCGGCTTTGCTCCCCGGTCGAATTCATTCCAGGTTACGGAACGGACGGTAGCATCCGCCACACATTCAAAAGTTTCCCCCTCAAAACCGAGCTTATGAAATACTTCTTCCCAGCAAAAGTCTACCAGCACATTTCCTACGTCAAAGATTACATTTTTTATCATCACAATCTGCCTTTATTCTTAACGATAAATGATATCATTTCTTCCCGGTCCGTTAGAAACCATGGTAATCGGATATCCAATCTGTTCTTCAATGAATTCTACATATTTACGGCAGTTTTCCGGAAGGTCTTCGTATTTCTTAATTCCACGGATATCTGTCTTCCAACCCGGAAGTTTCTTTAATACAGGTTTTGCTTTTTCAAGCTTTGTGGTTACAGGGAAGTCTGTGGTTACTTCTCCGTCGATTTCATATCCTACGCAAACCGGAATCTCATCTAAATATCCTAAAACATCTAACACGGTAAATGCTACATCGGTTGTTCCCTGCATGCGGCAGCCATATTTACTTGCCACACAGTCAAACCATCCCATACGTCTTGGACGTCCTGTGGTTGCGCCGAATTCTCCGCCGTCTCCACCGCGTTTTCTTAATTCATCTGCTTCTTCGCCAAAGATTTCGCTGACGAATGCGCCTGCACCAACAGCAGAAGAATATGCTTTACATACAGTAACAATTTTCTTAATCTCATATGGTGGGATTCCTGCTCCGATTGCACCATATGCAGCCAATGTAGAAGAAGATGTTACCATTGGATAAATTCCGTGATCCGGGTCTTTTAAGGTTCCAAGCTGTCCCTCTAAGAGAATGTTCTTTCCTTCTTTGATTGCCTTATCAAGGTATAAAGAAACATCACAGACATACGGAGCTACCATATCACGGTACTCATGTAATGTATTTAACAGCTCTGCCTTGTCCAGTAATGGTTTGTGGTACATATGCTCTAACATAATATTTTTCATTTCACAGATACGGTCTACCTTTTCTGTTAAAGTATCTTCATCGAAAAGTTCACTTACCTGGAAACCGATTTTTGCATATTTATCTGAATAAAATGGTGCAATACCTGACTTGGTAGAACCGAATGATTTCTTGCCAAGACGCTCCTCTTCGTACTGATCAAAAAGCACATGATACGGCATAACAATCTGTGCACGGTCAGAAACCAAAAGCTTAGGTGCCGGTACATTACGGTCTGTAATAGACTTCATCTCATTGAAAAGCTTCGGGATATCAAGTGCAACACCATTTCCGATAATACTTGTGGTATGTCCGTAGAACACTCCTGATGGAAGGGTATGTAATGCAAATTTTCCGTAATCATTTACGATAGTATGTCCTGCATTTGCACCACCCTGGAAACGGATAATAATATCTGCTTCCTTTGCAAGCATATCAGTAATCTTGCCTTTTCCTTCATCTCCCCAGTTTGCACCAACTACTGCTGTAACCATTTTTATTTCCTCCTTATAATAAGAAATATGTTCTTCTCGCTGCTCGCGTAACTATGAGAAACACGCTTTACGAGCTACTCGCGGAGCGTTTTTTACTTTACAGGAAAGCTATTTCCTGTAAAGCAAAAAAGAACCGGTGTAAAAACCAGTTCTCTGCTTCTTACTTTCTGATTATACCGAATCAGATATTATAAGTAAAGTCAATATTCCTTATACTCGATATAAGTTTTACTTATGTTGTAATAATTCCAATAATTTTTCTGCTGCCGCAGTCAACGGAACCCTGTCATCCGAAACAATACAGAACTGTCTGGCAGGAATCTTCTTATTAAATATAATCTGAAACAGTTCCCCCTTTTCAATTTCTTCCTGGGCAAAGTCCCTGACCACATTTGCTATGCCAAGGCTCCTTTTTGCAAACTGTATCAGCATATCGCTGGTGGCAAGTTCTATCTCCGGATGAATCACAACGCCTTCTCCCAGCAGAAATTCCTCTACATATTTTCTGGTAGAGGTATTTCCCTCCAGGCACATAACCGGCAGATGTTCCAATTCTTTATAGCTTAATTTACCGCCCTTTAAATATTCAAATTTTCGTCCTGCCACAAAGACATCTTCTATCTCACGCACCGGAATCACATGCATATTCTTCGTTGTCTCCATAGGCGTGCTGACTACACCAAAATCGATTCTGCCGCTCTGCAGATATTTCAGTGTCTCCGGTGTCGGTGCATTGGTAACTGTAATCCTGATTTTCGGATACTGCTCATGAAACTGTTCCAGATAAGAAAGCAGATAAAACTGCAGTGTCATATCGCTGGCTCCGATACATACTTCTCCGCTGGTCAGCTCCTGCATTTCAAGGAATTTGCGTTCGCCTTCCCGGATGGTCTCATAGCCCCGCTGCACATAGCCGTAAAGTGTCTGCCCCTCTGCAGTCAGACGCACCCCTCTGGATGTCCGCATGAAAAGGGTGGTTCCCAGCTCCCGCTCCAAATTACGGATTGCCTGGGACACTGCCGGCTGTGAAACATTCAGTTCTTCTGCTGCCAATGTAATACTGTGAAGTTTTCCTACATAATAAAAAAATTTGTAATATTCTAAATTCGTATTCATGAGCGAATTATACCATAATTAGATTGATTTTTACATTGTCATTTTTATTTTACCAATGTATACTAATCCCGTTTCCTAAGAATATAGTATTTTTTTCTCATATAGTGCAGAATATTTCTGCAAAATTTTTTTGAAAGGAGCTTATAATTATGACGAAAGATATGACAATCGGAAATCCACTGAAATTAATCCTTCTCTTCTCACTTCCTGTATTGTTCGGGAATCTGTTCCAGCAGTTCTACAACATGGTAGATACCATCATTGTAGGACAGTTTTTAGGAGAAGATGCCCTGGCTGCTGTAGGTGCAACCGGTTCTATTATGTTTCTGGTGCTTGGTTTTGCATCCGGACTTGCCCAGGGATTCGGTGTTATGGTATCACAGGCTTTCGGTGCAAAGGATGAAAGCCGTTTAAAGCATATTGTTGCTTTATCCTTCCTCTTAACCATAATCATTTCCGTGATTCTTACCGCATTGACTGTTACTACTTCCCGTGAGCTTTTAATCTTTATGAACACACCGGATAATATTCTTGATATGGCAGACTCTTATATCCGGGTTATCTTCTGGGGTATCATTACCAGTATGATGTACAATGTTGTTTCCGGAATTTTAAGAGGTGTTGGTGACAGCAAGACTCCATTATACTTCCTGCTGTTTTCCTCCGCTCTTAATATTGTGCTGGATTTATTCTGTATTGTAACTTTAAAATTAAATGTTGCAGGTGCTGCATATGCCACCGTAATCTCACAGGGTATTTCCGCTGTTCTCTGTCTTATTTATATGTACCGTAAATTCACGATTCTCCGCACCAGAAAAAGTGATTACTACATCGACCGCGTGACAACCGCCCAGATGATGGGACTTGGTATCCCGATGGCTTTGAACTACTCTCTGATAGCTGTTGGTTCCATGATTCTTCAGTCTGCAGTAAATGTATTTGGTTCCAGTGCTGTTGCAGCCTTTACTGCTGCATCCAAGGTAGAACAGATTTCTACCCAGCCAATGCCGGCTCTTGGAACCACAATGTCTACTTACTGTGGTCAGAACTTAGGTGCCGGAAAATATGACCGCATCTTCGATGGCATGAAGAAGGCCTTTGGAATCGCCCTTGGAACTGTTGCAATTGCTGCATTCATCTGTACTGTATTTGGCCGTTCCATTGTTTCCCTTTTCTTAAGCGAACCGACGGAAGCCATTTACAGTTATGCCACACAGTACTTAAATACCATCAGCTGCTTTTTCTTCTTTCTTGCTCTTATTTACCTTTATCGTACTTCTTTGCAGGGACTTGGAAAAGGTATCATGCCTATGGTCAGCGGTATCTTTGAAATGATTTGCCGTGTCGGTGTCGTATGGCTCCTTTTAAATCCATATGGATACTGGTCAGTCCGTCTGGCAAGTCCGGTAGCATGGATTGGTGCCGGTGTACCACTTATGATTTCCTATCTTGTTTGGAAGAACCGGAAAAAGAAACAGCTCCGCAGTCAGGCTGTATAAAATCCTGAGCCTGCAATGCTGCAGCACGCAGAAAAGAAGCCCCATCCTCTGAATCATCAGACGATGGGGCTTCTACTTATTTACGCGAGCAGCTCGCAAAGCGTGTTTCTCGTAGTTTACGCGAGTAGCTCGCAAAGCGTGTTTCTCGTAGTTTACTTATTACTTATTTCATATTCCAGTTTATGCAACCGGATTTCCGCACTTGGTACAAAACTTATTTCCAGCTACAAGCGGAGCACCACATTTACTGCATACCGGCTGTACTGGCTGCTGTGGCTGTACTGGCTGACTCTGGAACTGTCCCTGCTGTGGCGGCATTGGCTGTCCCTGGAACTGTCCCTGCTGCTGTGGCGGCATTGGCTGTCCCTGAAACTGTCCCTGCTGTGGTGGCACATTTCCATACATATTCTGCTGTGGCATTCCCTGATATCCGTTCATCATTTTCTGTCTGATTAATGGTTTCTCAGCCTGAAGTACGTTGATAATAATCAACAAATCCAACACTACAATTGCCAGAATAAACAATATATTAAATATAAATCCGGCTGTAACTTTCGCTGTACAGTAATTATCTGTTGCTTCCTTATTTACTCCGACGCAAAGTGCAATCCAGAAAATAAAGTCAACAACTGCACAGCTTCCGGATGCGATTGCAGCAATTTTATCTTTTAATACGCTCTTTAAGCACCAGAGAGCCAGCATAGCGATTGGAAGCAGCAGCATTATGATGCAGATTACTTTTGGATCAGATACACTTTCGCCTTCGATTTTAATACCTGTCATAGCTTTAAAAGCACTAATTTTAATATTTCCATATCCTGCACAGGATACCATGAATGATGGCACAAAGAAAAATACCATTAATAAAATAGATAACAGACGAATAATATTTTTCACATGAATGTGCTTTGTAAAATCATTTCCAGAATTCATTTCCTTCTCCTTTAGTTTCCAAACTGAGTTAAATTATCAGTTACTTCGTAAGTATAATCAACCTTCTGAGTTACAACCAGATCGTTAAACATCTGTGCTCCATCTGTATAACCATCAACATTGTACCAGCCGTCATCATACTCTAAATCAGTATATCCTTCGATATCACCATATGTATTAAAGCTCTGGCTTCCATCGGATAATGCCATAATATTTGTATATTTTACCGGGAAGTATACTACAGTCGGCTCAAATGCATTTTCTGCACTGGTTACAGTTGTTGAAAATACCAGATAAAGGACGTTTGTATCACCCCATGTATCACTGTTCTTTGCAACCAGATAATAAGAACCTTCATAGCTGAATCCGGAATTTCCAATATAGGAATTGTTATTTGCAAAATATGCATCTAACACATCTGTTGCTTCATTTTTCATGGAATCCAGATTGTCTGCTGAAATATCTGCAGCAGATGTTACATAAGAATCTACTCCGGATACAATATATTCTTTTGATGTCTGTGTGAATTTGTAACCATTTGCCAATGCATTCTCTTCTGACTCATCAACTGTTAAAGTTACGGTATCACCAACATCAAGGCTGTCATAATCTTCAAAATTGAACCACAGATAACGTAAGTAATCATCATCTGAATTATTGGTCCAGTTTGGATATACATAAGGTGGTGTTCCTGAGAAGGTTACCTCGATATCTTCAAACGGATCAACTTCTTTTACTTCTTCCAGTCCTTCTACTGTAAATTCCTGTTCTTTGGAAAGAATTTTAACCCCTGCTTTTTTCTCATAATCTTCATTCCATGAAGCAGTAACGGTTACCACATCACCATTTGACAGGTCTGAATCCGGTTTCACATCAAAAGTAATACTGTCAATCAAATCCCAGTTACTACTTCCCATCAAATCTGTGAGGTCACTCCAGTCAAGGTCATCAAGAGATTTTACATTTTTAAGTTTCTTTCCCTGTGCCTTGATAACAGCTTCACTGAATCCGGTCTCGTCGAAATCAACATATGCTGTTCCTGCTGTTTCATATCCGTTATACTCTACAGAAATATAATCGTTGATATTTACTTTCTTTTTCTGATTCTTCACTACCACAAGTGCAACAATTGCAACTACTACAACTGCAATGACTGCAATAAGCAATGCCCATAACTGTTTCGTCATCTTAAATGGTTTCTTAGGCGGGCGTGCCTGCTGTGGCTGTCCCTGGAACTGTCCCTGCTGTGGTCTTCCCTGGAACTGTCCCTGCTGCGGCTGTCCCTGGAACTGTCCCTGCTGCGGCTGTCCCTGTACCGGTGCTGCCTGTTCTGCCGGCTGTTCCTGTACCGGTGTTTCCTGCTCTGCCGGCTGTTCCATCTCCCATTTTAATTTCTGGCCACAATTCGGGCAAAAATCTGCATCATCACCCACTTGTGTGCCACAATTTCCACAAAATGCCATTTTCATTTTCCTCCTTGGTTTTACCATGATATGTTACTTGCTTTTATGCATTAACGAGTTAAACTATTTCAATTTTACACAATATTTTGTGGTTGGTCAATCAATTTTACCGAGAATTTACACTTTAAATCTTATAATTTTCTTGCACAGGCAAGTGCTAATGCTCCCGGTCCAATATGGCAGGATACATTTAAAGAAAGCGGATCCATCATAATGTCTGTAATCCCAAATTCTGCTTCCACTTCTTTGTGGAATTCCATCGCTGCACTTATATCTCCAGTGTATGCAATACAAAGCTGCATCTCATCCTGACACTCCTTAAAGCGGGATGCATAGTCATCTTTTACTGCTTTTATCATAATGCTTTTTGCCTGCTTTACCGTTCTGGCTTTTGCAAAAGCATCCAGCTTTTCACCCTGAATCTGTAATACCGGTTTTAATTTCAACAATGTTCCCAGTGCTGCTGCTGCCGGTGTAATTCTTCCACCTTTTTTCAGATAGTAAAGGGTATCTACCATGATATAAATGCTGGACTGGAATTTTGCATCCTCTAAAATATCTTTAATCTCTTTTCCGCTCTTGCCACTCTCTGCCAGCCTGATTGCATCAAATACGGACTGTTTCTGTGTTACAGAAATTCTCTGATTGTTTACTACAAAAACCTTGCCCTCATACTCTTCATCTGAAGATAATGCTGTTGCTGTCTCACAGGAACTGCTCAATCCACTGGATAAAGGAATGTATACTATTTCATCATATTCTTTTAAAAGCTCATCCCAACGGTCTGTAAGGTCTCCTACTGCCGGCATGGATGTTGAAATCTCTGCTCCATCTGTCAGATGCTCATAAAATGTATCCTGTGTCAGATTGATATCCTCAAACAGTGTTTCACCATTTATAAAAAAAGGCATTGGTAATACGCTAATCCCTAACTGCTGCGCTTCTGCCTGACGAATTCCACTGGAACTGTCTGTAAGAATAACTACCCTTCCCATTTTTCTTCCTCCTTGCTATTCAGACTTCATGTTACACAATGAAATAATTGTAACATATTTTGCAAATCAAAACAACTGCCCCAAAAAAACTAACATCAGGGAAAAAACTGCATAGTAAAACTCCTGACTGCATTATCCGCAGCCAGGAGCTCTCTATCCTTACTTTTCAGTAATATATTTTATTTTCTTATTACATCATTCCCATACCTGGGTTTCCTGCCGGCATTGCAGGAGCATCTTCTTTGATATTTGCTACAACAGATTCCGTTGTAAGTAATGTAGATGCTACAGATGTTGCATTCTGCAAAGCACTTCTTGTAACCTTAACCGGGTCAAGGATACCAGCTTCTACCATATCTACATATTCTTCTGTTGCTGCATTAAATCCGATACCAGGAGCGGACTCTTTTACTTTATTAATAATAACTGCACCTTCGAGACCTGCATTTGCGGAAATGTAATACAATGGAGCCTCCAATGCTTTTAAGATAACCTTTGCACCGGTCTTCTCATCACCTTCCAATGTCTCAGCAAGCTTTGCAACCTCTTTGGATGCATGGATGTATGCAGAACCGCCACCTGCGATGATTCCTTCTTCGACTGCTGCTCTTGTTGCATTCAAAGCATCTTCCATACGAAGTTTTGCTTCTTTCATTTCTGTCTCTGTTGCAGCACCAACACGGATAACTGCTACGCCGCCTGCCAGTTTTGCAAGTCTTTCCTGTAATTTTTCTTTATCAAATTCAGATGTTGTCTCTTCAAGCTGTGCACGAATCTGGCCGATTCTTGCCTGGATTTCTTCTTTATTTCCTTCACCATCAACGATAACGGTGTTCTCTTTCTTAACCTTAACAGATTTTGCACGACCAAGCTGTGCCATAGTAGCATCTTTTAATTCCAGGCCAACTTCTTCTGAAATCACCTGACCACCGGTAAGGATAGCGATATCTTTTAACATTTCTTTTCTTCTGTCGCCATATCCTGGAGCTTTTACTGCTACTACGTTAAATGTTCCACGCAGTTTATTTACAATCAATGTAGTTAAAGCTTCACCCTCGATATCTTCAGCAATGATAAGAAGTCTGGAACCGGACTGAACAATCTGTTCTAACAGTGGAAGGATTTCCTGAATGTTGCTGATTTTCTTATCGGTAATTAAGATGTACGGTTCATCTAAAACTGCTTCCATCTTATCCATATCTGTGCACATATATGCGGAAATGTATCCACGGTCAAACTGCATACCTTCTACCAGGTCAAGCTCTGTCTGCATGGTCTTGCTCTCTTCAATGGTAATAACACCATCATTGGAAACTTTTTCCATTGCGTCTGCTACCATGTTGCCAACGCTTTCATCACCTGCGGAAATAGATGCAACTTTTGCAATCTGGTCTTTTCCGGTTACTTTAGAAGACATTGCTGCGATTGTTTCAACTGCTTTTTCAGTTGCTTTCTTCATACCACGTCTTAAAACGATTGGGTTTGCACCAGCCTCTAAGTTCTTCATTCCTTCCTGAATCATTGCCTGTGCAAGAACGGTTGCTGTTGTAGTACCATCACCAGCAACGTCATTGGTCTTGGTTGCTACTTCTTTTACAAGCTGTGCGCCCATATTTTCGAATGCATCTTCCAATTCGATTTCTTTTGCAATGGTAACACCATCATTTGTGATTAATGGAGCGCCATATGATTTATCCAGTACAACGTTTCTTCCTTTTGGTCCGATTGTTACTCTGACTGTATTTGCCAGTTTATCAACTCCAGCCTCTAATGCTGTTCTGGCTTCTGTTCCATATTTGATTTCCTTTGCCATAATTTCTTACCTCTTTCTTCTATTTTCCTATTTTATTATTTGTTTTATTTACCAATTATCAATTCGATTATTCTACTACTGCAAGAATATCATTCTGCTTTACGATGATATATTCTTCGCCATCCAGTTTTACTTCTGTTCCGGCATATTTAGAATAAATAACCTTCTGTCCTTCTTTTACCTGCATGGTAACTTCTTTGCCATCTACCACTCCGCCAGGACCAACTGCGATTACTTCTGCTTCCTGTGGTTTCTCCTGTGCAGCACTTGCTAAGATAATTCCGGATTTGGTTTTTTCCTCTGCTTTTAACTGTTTTAATACAACTCTGTCTGATAATGGTACTAATTTCATGATTCATTGCCTCCTTGATTCGGTCTCTTTGTTTTCTTTCTTTTTTATTAGCACTCGTTCAAACCGAGTGCTAACTGATAGTCATATAATAGTTTCTGCGTCTCTTTTTCGCAAGCCTGACCATTTTTTATTTTTCTCTTATTTTCTTATATTTACTCTTAATATCTCGTTTTTTCTCTCGTTTTCTCACTTTCTTCAATTTGTAACGATTTAATACTTTTTTTAGATTTGTTTATGAAATCAGTCCAAAATGCTCCAATCCCTTATAAATGCCGTCTTCGTGCAATGGTGCTGTGATATAATCCGCTGCTTCTTTTGCTGCTTTGGTACCATTTCCCATGGCAATTCCATGCTGCACATGCTTTAACATTTCCACATCATTGATACTGTCTCCAAATGCATAGGTATCTTCTTTCTCAATACCAAGAAGCTCACAGGTTTTTTCGATGCCGGACGCTTTGGAAAATCCTTTTGGAATAAACTCTGCACATGCCGCAGCATGCACCAGCGGTGTGAAATTCTCTTCCAGATGGGAAAGTACCTTAAGATAAGTATCATCCGGTGTGGAGCAGGAAAACTTACTGATTTCCATAATTGCTTCATTTCCCGTTACCGGCAGCAAATCCTCTCCCAATGTCTCTTTTAGTTTCAAGCCATAAGGGTCTTCTTCAAATTCTTCCAGATCCATATACAAATTCCGGCTTCCCTCATATACCGTAGGAATTCCATACTCTTTTAATATATGTATGGTATCCTCTATCAATTCCTGTTCTAATTTTTTATAAAAAAGTGTTTTTCCATCCATCTCTATCCAGGTACCGCAGCCTGCCACAATTCCGTCGAATCCCAGTGTCAGCAATCTTTCATCCTGAATAAATGCTCTGGTTCTTCCGCTGCAGAGAAATGCCAGATGTCCATTTTCCCGCAGCATCCGGATTGCTTCCTTTGTGCTCTCCGGTATCACAAAATGCTCGTCCCACAATGTTCCATCAATATCAAAAAATACTGCTTTCCTGCTCATTCTCTTTATATCCTTTCGCTGTTTTCTTCTCGCTCTTTTTGTCACAAGGGTTATTTTATGCCCCAAAAGCAGAATGTGTCAACCACGAAAAAGCCGCCTGCCACAGTTCACCTTCCGGCGTCACCATAGTCAGACGACTTTCTTCTATCATTATATTGTAATTTTCATTACTGTACGGAAAGATAAGAATATCCCATCAGACTTTCGTCTACTTCACGGGCTGCTTCTCTTCCTTCACGGATTGCCCATACAACCAGGGACTGTCCACGATGCATATCTCCTGCTGTAAAGACATTTTCCACGTTGGTCTTGTAATGACCGGCGTCTGTTGCCACATTGGTTCTGGCATTTAAGTCTACGCCGAATGCTTTGGCAATGTAATCTTCTGTTCCAAGGAAGCCTGCTGCAATCAGAACCAGATCACAATCTAACTTGCTTTCGGAGCCCGGTACTTCCACCATCTGCATCCGTCCGGTCTTTTCATCCTTTTTGCCCTCTAATTTTACGGTTTTTAATCCGCAGAGCTTACCGTTCTTGTCTTTTAAGAACTCTTTTACGGTTGTCTGGTAAATACGAGGGTCGGAACCGAACATGGCAATTGCTTCTTCCTGACCGTAGTCTGTCTTGCAGACTCTTGGCCACTCCGGCCATGGGTTGTTCTCTGCACGCTCATCCGGTGCTTTTGGCATCATTTCAAGCTGGATGACACTGGCTGCGCCGTGACGGATAGAAGTTCCGACACAGTCATTTCCGGTATCTCCACCACCGATGATAACTACTTTCTTTCCCTTGGCAGAAATATATTTGTTATCTTTAAGCTCGGAATCTAAAAGACTCTTGGTAGTTGCCTTTAAGAAATCTACTGCAAAGTAAATGCCTTCTGCATCTCTGCCCGGAGCTTTGATGTCTCTTGGATTCTTTGCTCCACAGGCTAAGATGACACGGTCATATTCTTTTAAGAGTTTTGCCGGCTTGATGTCTTTTCCAACATCGGCATTGGTAATAAACTCGACACCCTCTTCTTTCATTATATTAATCTTACGGTCAATAACCCATTTTTCCAGCTTCATATTCGGGATTCCATACATCAAAAGTCCACCGACACGGTCATCTCTTTCAAATACAGTAACGGAATGTCCTCTTTTATTCAACTGGTCTGCTGCTGCAAGTCCGGCAGGACCGGAACCGATGATTGCAACCTTCTTTCCGGTACGGACTCTTGGAGGTTTTGCTGCAGCATATCCTTTTTCATAGGCATTTTCAATGATTCCATGCTCATTTGCCTTACAGGTTACCGGGTCTTCCCAGTGTCCACAGGTACAGGCTGCTTCACAAAGTGCCGGACATACTCTTGAGGTAAATTCCGGGAAGTTGTTGGTCTTGGTCAGACGGTTATATGCCTGCTCCCAGTTGTTGGTATACAAAAGGTCATTCCACTCCGGTACCAGGTTATGCAACGGACATCCGCTGGTCATTCCCATGATATTCATACCAGCCTGGCAGAACGGCACGCCGCAGTTCATACAACGTGCTGCCTGTACTCTTTGTTTTTCTTTTGAGAGAGGGGTATGGAACTCGTTAAAGTTCTTGATACGTTCCTTTGGTGCAACCGCTGCTGCATTCTCTCTGTCATATTCCATAAATCCTGTTGGTTTTCCCATTTTGCGTCCCCTCCTTAATTTCTTGTATTCGCATAAAATGCTTCAATCTGTGCCTGTTCGGAAGACAATCCTTTTTCTTCCATCTGAACAATTGCCATTAACATACGGTTATAATCGTATGGAATTACTTTCTTGAACTTCGGCAGATACTCACTGAAGTTATCTAAGATTTCTTTTCCCTTTTCAGAATTGGTCAAAGCTACGTGTTCTTTAATCATATCTTTTAATTCCATAACATCATATTTGTTTCCGACTTCTTCTGAGAACACCATTTCCTTATTGATTCTGGTATAAAGGTCGTTGTCCTCATCTAATACATAAGCGATACCACCGCTCATTCCGGCTGCAAAGTTTTTACCAGTCTTACCAAGGATAACCACACGGCCACCGGTCATGTATTCACATCCATGGTCACCGACACCTTCTACTACTGCAGAAGCTCCGGAATTTCGTACGCAGAAACGTTCTCCTGCCACACCACTGATAAATGCTTTACCACTGGTTGCACCGTAAAGTGCTACGTTACCGATGATGATATTTTCATCCTTCTTATATTTCACACCTGCCGGAGCGTAGACAACCAGTTTTCCACCAGAAAGTCCTTTTCCGAAGTAATCGTTGGAATCTCCTACCAGCTCTAAGGTAAGTCCCTTTGGAATGAATGCGCCAAAGCTCTGTCCGCCGGCACCGGTACATTTTACGATAAAGGTATCTTCCTCTAAAGTATCGTCATATTTCTTTGTAATCTCGGAACCAAAGATGGTACCAAAGGAACGGTCTGTATTGCTTACTTCTACATCAATGCTTCTCTTCTGTTTCTTATCCAGTGCGGAAGAAAGCTGTTTTAACAGTACAGTTTCGTCCTTAGTCTTCTCCAGTTCGAAATCGTATACATGTTTTGGATCAAATGTAACTTTCTCCTTTGGTCCTGCAAACGGGTTATTCAAAATCTTGGAAAGGTCGATTTCTTTTTCCCGGTCTGTCAAATCCTCTCTTACCCGGAGAAGGTCACTTCTTCCTACCATTTCATCAATGGTACGGCAGCCTAACTTCGCCATGATTTCTCTTAATTCTTCTGCAATAAACCGCATGAAGTTTTCTACATATTCCGGTTTTCCCGCGAAACGTTTCCGAAGCTCCGGATTCTGTGTTGCGATTCCGGCAGGGCAGGTATCCAGATTACATACACGCATCATCACGCATCCCATGGTTACCAGCGGTGCAGTTGCAAATCCGTACTCTTCTGCTCCAAGCAATGCAGCAATTGCTACATCACGGCCGCTCATCAGCTTACCATCTGTCTCGATTCTTACCTTATTACGAAGTCCGTTCATAATCAGAGTCTGGTGTGTCTCTGCAAGTCCAAGTTCCCAAGGAAGTCCTGCATTATGGATAGAACTGCTTGGTGCTGCACCGGTACCACCGTCATATCCGGAAATCAATACTACCTGCGCTCCTGCTTTGGCAACACCGGCTGCGACTGTACCCACACCTGCTTCTGATACCAGTTTTACGGAAATTCTTGCATCACGGTTGGCATTCTTCAAATCATAAATCAACTGCTCCAAATCCTCGATGGAGTAGATATCATGATGAGGTGGCGGCGAAATCAAGGATACACCCGGTGTGGAAAGTCTTGTCTTTGCAATCCAAGGATATACTTTCTTGCCCGGAAGGTGTCCACCTTCACCAGGTTTTGCACCCTGTGCCATCTTAATCTGAATCTCTTCTGCACTGACTAAGTAACGGCTGGTTACACCAAACCGGCCGGACGCTACCTGCTTGATTGCAGAACATCTGTCTAAGCTTGTATGTTTACTTGCGATACGGTCCGGATCTTCTCCACCCTCACCGGTATTGGATTTACCATGTAAATGGTTCATGGCAATTGCCAGTGTTTCATGGGCTTCCTTGGAAATAGAACCATAGGACATCGCACCTGTTTTAAATCTTGTTACAATAGAATCTACGCTTTCTACTTCTTCAATCGGAACACCTTTTTTCGGGAAATTGAAATCCATCAGTCCACGAATATTTGCATCACGCTCTTCGCTGTTTACAAGATCTGTGTACTGTTTGAAAAGGTTGTAATCTCCACGTTTGGTTGATTCCTGTAAAAGGTGGATGGTTGCCGGATTGTAAAGATGGCTGTCTGCGCCACTTCTCATCTTGTGACGTCCCTTGCTGTCTAAAGTAAGGTCTGTCTCTAATCCCAATGGATCATAGGCTGCAGAATGCAGAGTATCTACATCTTTTGCAATGTCTTCCAGTGTAATTCCACCGATACGGCTTACGGTATTTGTGAAATATTTATCAATTACTGCGGAGTCAATACCAATTGCCTCAAAAATCTTAGAACCCTGATAAGACTGAATGGTTGAAATACCCATTTTGGAAGCAATTTTTACGATACCACTGATAATTGCCTGATTGTAATCATGGATTGCTGCATAGTAATCCTTGTCTAACATATGCTCGTCTACTAACTGCTTTACGGTATCCTGTGCCAGATATGGGTTGATTGCACAAGCACCATAACCAAGCAATGTTGCAAAATGATGTACTTCTCTTGGTTCACCGGATTCCAGAATCATGGCAACTGCAGTTCTCTTCTTGGTCTTTACCAGATGCTGCTGCAAACCGGATACTGCCAGAAGGGATGGGATTGCCACATGGTTCTCATCAATGCCACGGTCGGAAAGAATCAGGATATTTGCACCGTCACGGTATGCACGGTCTGCTTCTACAAACAGATGATCCAATGCTTTTTCCAGGCTTGTATTTTTATAATATGTAGTAGGAAGAACCACAACCTTGAAGCCTTCTACTTTCATATTTTTAATTTTCATCAAATCTGTGTTGGTAAGAATCGGGTTATCTACCTTTAATACCTGGCAGTTAATCGCCTTTTCTTCCAGCAGGTTACCATCTTCTCCGATATATACGGTAGTTGATGTTACCACTTTCTCACGAATGGAATCAATTGGCGGGTTTGTTACCTGTGCAAATAACTGTTTGAAATAATTAAACAGTGGCTGATGGTCTCCTGCCAGTGCTGCCAGCGGAGTATCAATACCCATTGCAGAAGTTCCTTCTCCTCCGTTTAATGCCATCGGAAGGATTGCTTCACGCAGTGATTCGTAAGTATAACCGAATGCTTTCTGCATTCTCTGACGCTCTTCTTTGGTATATTCCGGAACACGCTGATTTGGAATCTTTAAATCCTCCAGTTTAATCAGGTTACGGTCAAGCCATTCACCATAAGGCTGTTTGCTTGCGTAATACTCTTTTAATTCATCATCATTGATGACTCTTCCCTGGATGGTATCTACTAAGAGCATTTTACCCGGACGAAGTCTTTCTTTTACAACAATCTTGGTCGGATCAATATCAAGTACTCCGACCTCGGAAGAAAGAATCAGCTGGTCATCATCGGTAATATAATATCTGGAAGGTCTTAATCCATTACGGTCAAGAACAGCTCCCATGACATCTCCATCTGAGAAAAGAATGGAGGCTGGTCCATCCCACGGCTCCATCATGGTTGCATAGTACTGATAGAAGTCTTTCTTCTTCTGGGACATGGTATTGTTATTTGCCCATGGCTCCGGAATCATAATCATAACTGCCAGTGGTAAATCCATTCCACTCATTACTAAGAACTCTAAGGTATTATCTAACATTGCTGAGTCAGAACCTTCGGAATTAATAACCGGAAGGACTTTCTGCAGTTCCCCTTTCAGTTCTTCGGACTCCATGGTCTCTTCACGGGCAAGCATCTTATCTGCATTACCTTTGATGGTATTAATCTCTCCGTTATGTACAATGAAACGGTTCGGATGTGCTCTCTCCCAGCTTGGATTGGTGTTGGTTGAGAATCTGGAATGTACGGTTGCGATTGCAGATTCATAATCTTTATCCTGAAGGTCTGCAAAGAACTGACGCAGCTGGTCTACTAAAAACATTCCCTTATATACGATGGTTCGGCTGGAAAGGGATACTACATAAGTGTCATCATTGGACTGCTCGAATACCCGTCTTGCCACATACAGCCGGCGGTCAAAATCAAGTCCCTTGGCTACTTCAGCTGGACGTTTTACAAATCCCTGCATGATATATGGCATACAGTCTACTGCTTTCTGTCCCAGTTTATCCGGGTCAGTCGGAACTTTTCTCCATCCTAAGAATTTCATTCCTTCCTTTTCCACGATAACCTCAAACATTTTCTTTGCCTGATTCCGTTTCAGTTCATCCTGTGGGAAGAAAAACATTCCGACACCGTAATCTCTTTCTCCACCAAGTTCAATATCTGATTCCTTTGCTACCTTGGAGAAAAATTTGTGTGATACCTGAAGCAGAATACCAACACCGTCACCGGTTTTTCCTTCTGCATCCTTACCAGCTCTGTGCTTTAAGTTCTCTACGATTTTTAAAGCATTTTCTACCGTCGCATGGGATTTGATACCTTTGATGTTTACCACAGCTCCGATACCGCAGTTATCATGTTCAAAATTCGGATTATACATACCCTGTGCTACTGCTGTACTTTCATTCCACTGTTCTGTCATAATCGTTCCCTTTCTGCTTTCTCTTTATTTTCTGTCTTACTTTGTTACCTGCACTCTGCTGCTTTAAAGTGCTTTTATTTTCTGAACTAAGTTTACACCCGGCGTAATATACTTTGCAATAGTTTTTTTCTTGCTATTGTCTGATTATTAGACAATTCATTTTATATTCTTTTATTGTATTTATATTTATCAGTTTTTTGCATATAAAAAAGGCTTATCAAAACAATTCAACGTGTTCTTTGTTGAAAATATTTTTTCATAAGCCTTTTGAATTTGCCCGCTATTTTAAATTGTGTCTGAATTGTTTCTATGTTATTCTGGAATTTCTTAGGAAGGTTTTGAGTGTATCTGCCTTTTCATCGAATACGGATATTACATAAGGACTGTAAGGGGCACTGGGAATTTCGATATACTTTTTTACCTATCCGGCAACCGGTGCAAATTCACATCCATGTTCATATGCACCTCACCGGCACATCCCTGTGCCAGCGTTGCCAGTATATCAAACGAAATTCCCAGTGCCCCTAAACAGCCCTTATTATATATCTGTATTTCGATGAAAAGACAAATAAGCATCAATATCCATAAGATTTACCATGTTTTTAATACCATCTGCGGTAACTGCATTCCCCTTAAAGGCATCAGAATCATCACTACAGCCATCATACACCCAGGATAAAGCCATATGGGTAATTACATAAGCATAAGGACGAACATTCTCCTGCATCATGTTATACATACCCTTATCACTTTCATATCCCGGTCCACCATATCCATAGTAGGCTACTGCTGAAAGCAGTGCATCATTGGATACGGAAGCGGTATATTGTCCATTGCTTGGATTTGCTTTACTTGGTTCCAGGCAATAAACTACGGTTCCATCCGAAAGACTATACTGGTGTGTCTGATAACCATTGTAGTTAATCGTCTTTCCTACGGTTAAATCTACATTAAAATCATAGTTTCCAGAGGCATAAGTTTTAACTTCTGTTTTACGCTAAATTTCTTCATACTTTCTGTTTTCCTCCTTCCATTTGCTAAAAGAAAGCATATCCTTGTGAAAATACTTTTCACAAGATGTTACGGTATTCGTCAAAGTCCTGTACAAGTACAGACTTTTCCTCATTACACGCACAAAAAAAGAACCGATAGCATTATCAGTTCCCAGTTACCTTTATATTTTGTTTTCTATCCTCCCTTCCACTAAGCTATACGTACCGGATTTCGGTACAAATATCTATAAAAAAAGGACTCAAAGTAAAATCACCTTGAATCCTTCTCTTACCATCTTTATACAAAATCTATTTCATTAATTAATGGATATGCCGGAACCTACTGGTCCAATTTCTCCACATCCGCTACACTGTGCATAAGGTGCCACATCCTGTACCCATACCTGCTTTGTTTCTGCATCATGATGGACAGTTCCTGTTTGAACTTTTACCCAATCTGTATGATAACTACCACAGGTCAACTGACCATTACTCATATTATCAATAAAATGTTGGTCTGGGTCAGCAGTTATATCTGCTCCACAATGATTGCAAATATCTCTCGCCTGCATCTCATATACCGGCTCGTCCCAGGCTTCTTTAACAACCTGTGTCTCATAATGACCGCTGCCCTCATGCAGCACCCAGGTATGAACATGTGCCGGAGCTGCATTATTGTTAGAAGCATTGTTGTTGCTATTATCGGTGTTGCTATTATCGGTGTTGCTATTGCTGCTTCCAGTTGTTCCACTGGAATTACTGGTAGTTGTTCCGGCTGATGCAGTACTGCCTGCACTGCTCTTAGTGTCACTACTGCCTGCCTTGCTTCCAGAATTACTACTCTTGTTAGACTTGTTTGTATTATTATCAGGAGTCTGTGCAGTTGTTGCAGTCGTACTGGCTGTGTTGTTCTCCAGTTTTCCGGTTGTCTCCTGCTCTGCAGCTGCCTCTGTTTCCGGCTCTTCTGTTTCTGTAGCTGCTTCCAATTCTTCCGTTGCCGGCTCTTCTGTCTCTGCTACCTCTTCGGTAGCTTCTGTATTTATAACAGATTCCTTATCAGCGGTAGTATCTTTTTTCCCGCCGCAGGCTGCCATACTTACTGTTACCATCAACATTGTTACAATCATCGCTAATCTTTTCTTCATAATGATTCCTCCCATCAGCTTTTCTTTTTTTGTCAATTATAATATAACAAACACTACAGCTTAACCATATTGTCGATTGCCTCTTCCACCGCAGCATTTAAACTTTTTCCATGCTCCATAGCATAGATTGCAATAGTTCTATGCAATTCCGGACTAATTCTTACATTAAAAGTCCCCTTATAAGGTTGCTCTGGTTCAATATTTCTCTCCTTACAATCCTCAAGATATTCATCCACTGCATTATGGAAATCCTGCTCTAATTCCTTTACGGATGCCCCTTCATAGGAAATCAGCGATTTAATACCGATTACTTTACCAAATAAACAATTATCTTCTTTCGAAAACTCTACTGTACCATTATAATTTTTGTATGATAGTAAGTCACTCATAATACGCCATCCTTTCTTAGTTTTTCAATCACCTGGTCTAAAATATAGCGTTTTAATGTCCCATTAGGATGAGGTCTATGAAAATTTATCACTTCATTAGAACCATCCTTTATAAATTTTACCCCTGAACCAGTGCCTCCCTGTTTTAATTCATATCCCAAATAGGAAAGTAATGATACCATTTCATCAAAGGTAAAATCTTTTGGCTTCTGCAAAAGTTTCTCTAATAATTTATCCTTTCTGCTCATAAATTTCTTCTCCTTTTATATTATACTCCCTGCTCACAGCAGATGCAACTAAAATTAGTTGCACTCACATATATGCCTTTTATACCTTGCCATTAAAAACATTCTGTTCTGACATCATCCACAAATTTTTCTATTCTATTGGACCTCTGCAACATCTTTCCCCGGTTCTTCATACTTAGAAAGTCTCTCCTCCAGCTCCTTTACTCTTTTCTCAAGATGAAGTATATAACTCATCATTTCCGGAATATATGGAGCTGGCGTATTTTCTTTCTGTTCCCATTTTTGATACGTTCTTGTTGGTATTCCAAAGTATGCGGCAAACCGGCTCTGACTTAATCCTGTTTCCTTTCTCATCTTTGTTATCTCCACCAGTATGGTATCTTCTTTCATAATATAGTGTACCTTCCAGTCCTATTATTTTTTCTATCTAGACTATACCCTATTAGGGTACAGTCGTCAACAAGCAATCCAGGATTGTTATCATATCCATCAACAAATATCTTCTACCTTTTTAGCTTCTCATATTTCCAGTTTCTCTCCATTTTTTCAAAAAAATTCCCCTTAAGCAGACTAAGAACATTTACCTTATCTACCAAAGGGGAATTTTATCAAAATTAGATTCTTTTTATTTTTACAATTATCCAATTAACCAGAACTTACTTCTTGCGTTCACCACGGAAAGCCAGCACCAGTAACACCACAATCAGCACGCTCTCCACCACGGTGCATATGACGCTTCCCGTCATGGATGCATCCATGAAATGAAACAGCTTTGTCTCGCTTCGAAGTACCGATACCAGATTCGTTACCATATGGGCTGCCATGGCTGCGCCAAGCCCTTCCTGCTCCATGATGACTGCCAGAAAGAGTCCTACCGCTGTGGCATAAAGGAACTGCACCAGATTAAAATGCATGGCTCCAAATATTACTGCCGATAATACAATTGCCGTCTTCACTCCCAAAAACGCTTTCAAACGCTGGTAAACGATGCCACGGTAAAGAAGTTCCTCTAAGAACGGAATTATGATACAGGTTCCAAGGATTTCTAATGCCAGAGTACCGCCGTAAAAAGCAGCACTTACTTCCTGATAGCTCTGTGATGTTTCTTTTAAGCCGGTATATCCGATAAGATTATTTAACACTACGCCAAATAAGCCTGCAGCTGCTGCAAATAAAATGGTTCGTGGCAGATTTGCCATTTTCCCGCCATCCTCTTTCCGATAGAAAGCATAGATAAAGGGAAATGCTATCACCGTTGCAATAATCTGATAAATCATATAATTTTCATTGGTCATTGTATGCACGAGATTTAACACAAACATCACAACATTTGTTACTACAAAATAAATACCGATGGGATAAATCACTTCCCAGATGCGAAGTAGCTTATAATCTTTCAATATATTCTGCCGCCTCCTCGATACTGTCACAGATTGCCTTTGCACCAGCCTCCTGCAACTCTTCTTTCGTTCCGAATCCATAAGTGATACCGATGCAGTCCATATGTGCTTCTTTGGCTCCTAATACATCAAATCTGGTATCTCCAATCAATACTGCCTCGGTAGTATCATAAATATGCATCCGCTTTATCGTTTCCTGCAACACCTCATATTTGCTGTCTATTCTGCCATCCATTGTGGCTCCCACCACTTCATCAAAATAGGACAGGATATGGAAATGCTCCAAAATACGCCGGCAGGATTCTTCCGGCTTACTGGATGCCAGTCCGATACGATAGCCTTTTCGCTTGAGAGATTTCAAAGCATCCTCAACGCCATCAAAAAGGCTGCATTCAAAGATACCGGTTGGATGATAGCGTTCCCGGTACTTGGCTACTGCCGCTACTGCGGTCTCTTCATCCATGCCATAATGTTCCATAAAAGTATTTTTAAGTGGCGGTCCGATAAAGAATTCAAGCTTATCTGCATCCGGTTCATCAATACCATATGCCTTTAGGGCATACTGGGCACACTTTGTTATTCCTTCCTTGGAGTTGGTAATGGTTCCATCTAAATCAAATAAAACAATGTCTTTTCTGCCCTTCAGTTCCTGTTTCATCTGAAGCACCGTCTTTTTTAACACCGGATGCCAGAGATACGGTGCGATTTCACACAGCGGTTCTAACACAAACAGACGGTTTGCCATATCAATATGCGGAATCGTAAGTTCCGGGGTAGATATCACTTCATCATCATAAAATAAAATATCAAGGTCTATCGTTCTTGAGCCCCAGCGCATCTTACGCTCCCGGTTGCCATGAGCTTCTATGGCATGAAGCTTCTCCAATAATTCTTCCGGTGTATACAGGGTTCGAAGTTCCAGACATCCATTGAAAAATGCGCCCTCCGCCACGCCGCCGTATGGTTCTGTCTCAAGAATATCGGATATACGACCTACCTTACAGTCTTCTAAGTTCCGCAGTTCTTCAACGGCATCTTCAATATATTTTCTCCGGTCGCCCATATTGGAACCAAAGGCAAGATATACCTTATGCCAGCCCCGTTCTATTTCCACTGCCACATCTGATAAAGGCAGTCCCACCGGAGCCCATGGTTTATGTATGGAAAATTTTAATTTCTGAATCAACGGAAAATGCAATAACACTGCCCGCGCTGTCTGCTCTGCTGCAGCTTCAATCAGCTTATAGGTATGTGTCGTCAGAAATTCTGTTACAAAATGGCTGACTTCTCCATAATTTACCGATTCTGTCAAATCATCCGAATATCCTGCTTTTCTGGTTGGTAAATAAAGTTCCATATTGATTAGAAACTTCTGTCCAAGCTTTGTCTCCTCCGGAAACACTCCATGATTTGCAAATAGCTCAAGATTTTCTATAATAATCTTATCCATGTAATCCTCCATCCCTGATTGCTTCTGCCATCTTAATTGCCTCTGCATTGGCACGCACATTGTGTACGCGGACAAATCCGCAATGTGCCCATACGGCATAAGCACTGGTTACTGCTGTGGCTGTATCACGTTCCTTTGCCGGAACATCCAGCGTCAGACCGATTACCGACTTCCGGGATGTGCCAAGCAGCACCGGATAGCCCAGTTCATTCAGTTCTCCCACGCATCGGATAGCTTCTAAATTATTCTCATAAGTCTTGCCAAATCCTACACCCGGGTCTGTCATAATACCATCTTCACGAATCCCCGCTTCCTTTGCAAGACGTAATGTTTCCCGCAAATCATTTTTCATATCTTCCATAAAGTTCTTATAATCTGCTTCGTTGCGGTTGTGCATCAGACAGCATGCGGCATCATATTTTGCAATCACGCCAGCCATTTTATCATCTGCTTTCAGTCCCCAGATATCATTTAAAAGATGTGCTCCTGCCGCAAGGTTAGCCTCTGCCACCTTACTTTTATAGGTATCTACGGAAACCGGCACATCAAAACGGCTTACAATTGCTTCTACCACCGGAACAGTACGCTCAATTTCTTCTTCATCAGAAATCTTTGTATAACCCGGTCTTGTGGATTCTCCACCCACATCGATGATATCTGCCCCCTGTGCCATCATTTCTTCTACATGCTTTAATGCAAGGTCTAACTGGTTATAACTTCCCCCATCCGAAAAAGAATCCGGTGTTACATTTAAGATTCCCATTACATAAGTATGATTTGCTGTGTCAAATGTCCGATTGCCTATTCTCATTTTTCTTCTCCTTTTATGCTGCCTGTAGAACCTGCTACCGGCAGCTTCTTACGGATGCCTGGCAGCTTAAAACCAGGTCTCCGGTTTATTTTTCTCTTCTTCACTCCACTTGCAGCTGTCTGCTGCTTCACAGGCAAAGCACATACGGGATGCCTTATCTGCCCATTTCATAAGTTGTGTAAATGCTGTCTGCCATAATTTCTCCCCGTGCAGCTCACCGCAGGTCTCCCTGCGGTGAGCCAGAATTGCCTGGCAGATGATATCTCCTTTTTCCTTCGGATAGTCTATAGTCGCAAAAATCTCTCCTGCAAATTCGGCAGATGCCGCTGCATGAGAGATTCCCTGTTCATATTCTTTCATACGACCAATATCATGAAGCAGGGCATAAAGATATATCATCTCTTCATCCAAACCAAGCTGCTCCTTTAAATTGCGAATCTGTGCCAGACGTGCCACATCCATAAAATGTTCCATATTATGTCTGCAATAGATTCTGTCCGCTTCCAGACGGGCAATTTTCTTTACGGTTTTCCGGTATTGCTCCTGATGCAAAAGTCTCGCTACATATTCCATTTCATCACCATATCTAACGCACCATCTGGAAAAATTTATTTACCAGACGCTCATCCTCATTAAAGATTCCACGGGTCACATAAGTAACCGTCCTGCTGCCCGGCTTCTTAATACCACGCATCGTCATACACATATGCTCTGCTTCCATCATAACCATGACACCCTTCGGCTTTAACTGCTCCATCAGTGCATCTGCCACCTGTGCCGTAAGCTGCTCCTGAATCTGAAGCCGTCTTGCATAGATTTCCACGGTTCTTGCCAGCTTGCTGATGCCGACTACTTCTCCATTTGGAATATAAGCAACGTGGGCTTTTCCATAAAATGGAAGCATATGATGCTCACAGGTAGAATAAAAAGTAATATCCTTTTCTACTACCATCTCATTATTGCTGGCATGAAATCTTTTCTTTAAAGGCTCTGCGGCATCCATGTCCATTCCGCCAAAGATTTCTTCATACATCCGTGCAATACGATCCGGAGTCTCAAGTAAACCCTCCCGGTTCACATCTTCGCCAATGCCTTCTAATATCAGCCGTACACCTGCTTCCACTTTCTCTTTATCTATCATTCTTCTGTCCTTCCCGATACTGTATGACAGCCTGCTTTGCCTCTGCAAGATATGACAGGGAACCAAATATCAGCACCACATCTTCTCTCGAGCTCTCAGCAATTGCATGTCTTACCGCATCTTCAATCAAAGGTTCTGTTATTACTGTTTGATAGCCTGCTGCCTTCGCTTCCTCCGCCAGCTTCTCTGCCGGAAGTGCTCTGCCATTATGCGGCGTTACCGCATATACAGTTTCCGAATAAGGACGCATTATCTTTAAAATCTTCTCATGTGCCTTATCAGCAAGCACCCCTATTATATAGGTTATCTTACGATTTGTAAAACAGTTTTCCAGCGTTTTTGCAAGTTGCAGTGCTGCGCCCTCATTATGGGCACCATCCAGAATGCATAATGGTTCCTCTAAAACACGTTCAAAACGCCCATTCCAGCAGACCTTCTGAAAGCCATTTTGTATCACAGATAAGGTAAGCTGCGGAAATGTTTTCTCTTTCAATACTTCTATTACTTTAAGCGCACAGGCTGCATTGGCTGCCTGATAGGCACCGGTCAACGGGAGTCTTATCTTCCACTGTGAATTATCTTCTCTTACATAATCAAACTGCATTCCATTCATATCATACAAAAGATTTCTTATGGCATCCTTCTTCGGCTGGTACAGCTGTGCTTTAAGCCGCTCTGCCTCCTTGACAAGAACCTCTTTCACAGCATCTTCCTGCCAGGCAGATACCACCGGGCAGTTCTCTTTTATGATTCCAGCCTTTGCAGATGCAATCTCTGATAACGTATTTCCCAGGAACTGCATATGATCCATGCTGATAGAAGTAATGACACTGCAAATGGGATGGGTAATCAGATTGGTTGCATCCTCTCTTCCCCCCATGCCGGTTTCCAATAACACCACATCACAGGCTTCTTCTTTAAAATATAAAAACGCTGCGGCAGTCTCTACCTCAAAGGAGGTCGGATGCGGAAGTCCTTTTTCTGTCAGTGTAAGACAGGCTGTCTTTACGTTTTCCATCAAGGCAGCGTATGCTTCTTCGGAAACTGCTTTTCCGTTTATCTGCCAGATTTCCCGATAGGAAAAGACTGCCGGTGAACTATATCTGCCTACCTTTAAGCCGGCTTCTTCCAATACTGCCTGAAGTATTGCTCCAACGGAACCTTTTCCGTTAGTTCCTGCAATGTGAATAATAGATAAGTCTTCCTGCACATCGCCCAATTCTTTCATCAGTGCCCGGATACTGTCCAGTCCTAATATACTGCCATATTTTTTTGTTTCTTCTACAAATGCAAGTGCCTGCTGATATGTCAATTTATTTCTTTACTCCTTTGGTTGCACGGTTTCCAATATGAAGCCGGTTCAATGCAATTTCTTTATCCTTTACCATGACCACCGGCGGTTCTTCCTCACCCAGTGCATAGATGTTGGTCAGTTCATCCCCTGCTGCAAGCTTCATTCCGCAGACTCCGATTGCCCCCTTCTTCTTCTCAGGAATCGTATCTGCTGCAATCCTAAGGAACATGTCCTTTGCCGACTGCATAACAATAGTCATATTTTCTTCTACCGGTGCTACGAATATAACTGCATCATCATCTGCAAGCTTCGTGGCAGCTGTGGTACGTTTTGCTACGTCAAATTCTTTTCCATCCACCTGTTTTAACATGGCTGTCTTCGTTCCAAATAAAAGCTTCTGCGTACACAGTGCGGCCAGATCCGTGATATAAATCAACTGCTCTTTAGAGCTGTCATAATTACTTACATTATCAATCGGCTGTCCCTTGTCACGGAATTTTCCAAACGGCAAATCGACTACCTTCAGCAGATGCATCTGTCCGGTATTGGTAAAGATACAGATTTTTCCGGTATTCATACAATGAAGTACATAACGGTTCTCGCTGTCTGCTGCTTCTTTGTTACGCTCATAAGCCGCCACATCAATGGTTTTCGCATAGCCAAAACGATCCATCAAGAAGACCACTTCCATCTCTTCCATCTTCTTTTCTTCATAAACAGCAGCTTCCACATTGTCGATACGGGTACGGCGTTCTCTGGAATAGTTTTTCTTAAGACCATCCAATTCCTTCATAATTACCTTCGCCATTGTACTGCGGTTGGTAAGAATATCTTCGTATTCTGCGATATTCTTTAATGTGGTATTATGCTCATCCATCAATGCTTCCACTTCCAGACCAATCAGCTTATAGAGGCGCATCTCTAAAATTGCTGTTGCCTGACGTTCTGTAAAGTTTAACTTCGAAGCTTTCTTTTCGGATTCTTTCGTTTTGAATTTAATATTCTCTGTCACACCGTTCATCAGGCAGTTTTTCGCATCCTTGATATTACGGCTTCCTCTTAAGATTTCAATAATTAAATCAATGACATCGCAGGCACGGATTAAACCTTCCTGAATCTCTTTCTTATCCAGTTCCTTTGCCAGTAATGTCTTATATTTTCTGGTAGCAAGTTCATACTGGAACTTTACATGGTGACGGATAATCGGAACCAGTCCCAGAGTCTCCGGTCTTCCGTCTGCTACAGCCAGCATATTGACACCAAAAGTATCTTCTAATTTTGTCTTCTTATAAAGAAGATTGCAAAGGTTCTGTGCATCTGCTCCCTTTCGAAGCTCAATGACAATACGGATTCCCTCTTTGGATGACTGGTTGGAAATATCCACAATATCATTTGTCTTCTTGGTCTCAACCAGACTGTAGACATCATTTAAGAATTTTCCAATATTGGCTCCAATCATGGTGTATGGAATTTCCGTAATAATCAGGCGCTCTTTTCCGCCTTTTACTGCTTCAATTTCTACTTTTCCACGAACTTTAATCTTACCGATTCCAGTCTCATAAATGGAAAGCAGTTCGTCCTGGTTGGTCACAATTCCACCGGTCGGGAAATCCGGTCCCTTGATATATTTCATCATTTCTTCCGTTGTAATATCCGGATTTTTCATATATGCTTTGACACCATCAATGACTTCGCCAAAATTATGCGGTGGAATGCTGGTTGCCATACCAACGGCAATACCCTCTGCTCCGTTTACCAAAAGGTTCGGCACCTTTACCGGAAGTACTTCCGGTTCTTTTTCTGTCTCGTCAAAGTTTGGCACAAAATCTACTACATCTTTATCCAGATCTGCCAGATACGCTTCCTGGGTAATCTTCTGCAGACGGGCCTCGGTATATCGCATTGCCGCCGCTCCATCTCCCTCGATGGAACCAAAGTTACCATGACCATCTACCAGTGGCAGTCCCTTCTTAAATTCCTGTGCCATTACCACCAGTGCATCATAAATGGAGCTGTCACCATGCGGATGATATTTACCCATGGTATCTCCCACGATACGGGCACATTTACGATAAGGTTTATCATAACGGATGCCAAGTTCGTGCATATCATAAAGTGTTCTTCGCTGTACCGGCTTCAGACCATCTCTGACATCCGGCAATGCTCTTGCGATAATAACGCTCATGGCATAATCGATATAAGATTTCTGCATTACTTCCGAATATTCGGTGCGGATAATCTGTTCTTTCGTTTCCATAATCTATCCAATTCCTTCCTGATTTTCTGCTTCTATCATTTCCCATACATCCATAAAAATATGCTGTCAGCAATTCCTTACGGATTCATAGAAATTTATATGTCAAGTTCTGCATCCTTTGCATTATCATAGATGAATTTACGACGCGGCGGTACATCCGTTCCCATCAGCATCTCTGTTACATCCGATGCCATTCTGGCATCTTCGATTTCTACCTGTTTTAACATTCTTGTTTCCGGATTTAAGGTTGTCTCCCAAAGCTGCTGTGCGTCCATTTCTCCAAGACCTTTGTAACGCTGCAAGGTAAAGGAACCTTTGTGCGTCTTACGATAGCGGGCAAGGGCTGCATCATCATAAAGATATTCCTCTTCTCCCTTAGTTGGCATCGCTTTATACAAAGGCGGCATCGCAATATAGACATGTCCTTCGTAAATCAGTTCCGGCATAAACCGGTAAAACAAAGTCAGAAGCAGCGTTGAAATATGTGCTCCATCCACATCCGCATCTGCCATGATAATTATCTTATCATAACGAAGCTTGCTGATATCAAAGTCATTTCCATATCCTTCGGAAAATCCGCAGCCAAATGCATAAATCATGGTTTTTATCTCTGCATTAGCCAATACTTTATCAATACTTGCTTTCTCTACATTTAATATCTTTCCACGAATCGGAAGAATCGCCTGGAACATCCGGTTTCTTGCAGTCTTAGCAGAACCACCCGCAGAATCTCCCTCCACGATAAAGATTTCACATTTGGAGGCATCACGGCTTTCGCAGTTGGCCAGTTTTCCATTGGAATCAAAGGAGAATTTCTGCTTGGTTAAAAGATTGGTTTTCGCTTTCTCTTCTGTCTTACGGATTTTTGCCGCTTTTTCTGCACATCCGATAATTGCCTTTAAAGTATCCAGGTTACGGTCAAAGTACATCTGAATTTCATCATTGGTTACTTTTCCGGTGGCTCTTGCCGCATCCTGGTTATCAAGCTTGGTTTTCGTCTGCCCCTCAAATCTTGGGTCCGGATGTTTCACGGAAATAACGGCAGTCATTCCATTTCTTACATCTGTTCCGGTAAAGTTTGCATCCTTTTCCTTTAAAATGCCAAGCTCTCTTGCATAAGAATTAATCACCTGGGTAAAGGTTGTCTTAAAACCGGTCAGATGGGTTCCACCCTCTGCATTGTAAATATTATTACAGAAGCCCAGCACATTCTCATGAAATTCTGTTGTATACTGGAATGCCACTTCAACAGAAATGCCCTCAGATTCTCCTTTATAATAAATGACATCATGGAGACATTCATTATTCTGATTCATCTCTTTTACAAATCCAATGATTCCATCCGGCTCATGATATTCAATATGTTCTACTTCTTCCCCACGTCTATCTTCATAAATAATAGTTAAAGCAGGATTTAAATATGCAGTCTCATGGAGACGGCTCTTTACTTCATCCTCTTTAAATCTTGTCTTTTCAAAGATTTCCGGGTCCGGCAGGAAATTAATCTTTGTTCCGGTCTTTTTCGTCTTTCCAATTGTCGGCAGCAGTCCGTTTACCAGCTCTACCGTTGGCACGCCACGCTCATAGCGGTCATGATGCACATAACCATCTCTGCTTATTTCTACATCCATATAAGTAGAAAGTGCATTTACAACGGAGGAACCTACTCCATGAAGACCACCGCTGGTCTTATATGCTGCATTATCAAACTTTCCGCCGGCATGCAGAGTAGAAAATACCACACGGGCTGCCGATACGCCCTTCTTATGCATTCCCACCGGAATTCCCCGTCCGTTATCTTCTACGGTACAGGAGCCATCTGCCTCTAATGTAACACGGATGGTATCACATACACCAGCAAGATGCTCATCTACCGAGTTATCCACGATTTCATATATTAAATGGTTCAATCCTTTTCTTGAGACGCTTCCAATATACATTCCCGGTCTCTTCCGGACAGCTTCCAGTCCTTCCAGTACGGAAATACTGCTTGCATCATATGTTTCCTGTTTCGCCATTGTTCCAATCCTTTCTTTCTAAAAACTGCTTCAAAAGAAGCCCTGCGGCTAGTATAACACATGGAGATTTTTTTGGCAAACATGTGTTTTCTTATTTCTATCTGCGGAGCCTGCTGCCGGAAGCTGCCTGTATAAAAAAAGGCCTCCTATGCAAACTGAGGTGACCCCCAAACCGCATAGACAAGCCTTTAAATTATAAAAAATCTAATTCAACTGTAAATCAGCGTTCTAACTCATATCATTTTCCCGCATTTGAATTTAACGATATTTATTACATTCAGCAACATATATTCCAGACGCAAATAATAGGGCTAACCGCAATTAGTGGTTGAAACCATGTACCGTCAGCAAAGCGGAGCCACCAGCCTTTGGCGTCCTTCATCCAATGGCTGTAGCCATCATTCACGGTCTGATTGGCTGTGCCGCTGCCTCCGGACGTGTTATTTCCGGAATTACCGCCAGATGAACTTTCTTTCGGTTTTACCGTCACCGTGACGGTTTGTACCTTATCATTGAAATTCGCCATGGACGCTTTCACATATACCAGATATGTTCCCGCATCGGTAAAGCCCGGGATCTCTTTCTGATAATCCACACCATCCGTAGAATAGGTAAATACTGCATCCGGGCGAACATTTTCAAGTCCGGTTTCCACAGAAGCATTGATCTTCGGCTGCTGCCCGGTGCCGTTGTAGGTAAGCGGGTCTGCCGATACCGTCATAGACGCGAAATCACGTGGCTTGATCCTTCCTTTCTGTGATACCTTCGGTTCTGTCAGCTCATAATTCTCTGCCTGATCACCTGCTAACAAGATGTTCGTCGCAACTATATCGCACTCTCCAACATCTGCACTCTGATATGCCCACTGCACCTGATCCGTATGAACATCCTCAAGTGCAGGAGTATTACTATTGCCGTCGCAAAGCTTAATTGCCAGATTCTGCTCCTCTGTAATATCCGTAGTCCCATCATAGACTTTATCGAAGGAACCTGTTATCTGTGCTTCTAATTGACACTTGTTGATTGTAAAAACAGCCGTTTTCTGGGAATCATCGTAATTTCCCATTCCATACAGATAAACAGTATAGCTTCCGGCATTTTTTAACTCTGACTCTCCAACGTTTTTATTCTCTGTTCCTGTCCAATATGTCCAATGGTCAATTTTATAATCATCTTTTTTCAACTCATTTCCTGACACACCATCCAAGTTCTCAAACACTTTGATCTCCGGATTCTGACTTTCTCCATTATAAGTACTAGGTTCGATCGTTACTTTTACGCTATCCTTAAAACTTCGTCTAGTAATATTCGTTTTATTATTGGAACGAAATACTTTCGACTCATAATTATCTGTTATCACCTTTACAAATACATACTGGCCAGACTCATTTACATTTACAATCGTAGGGCACTCTGACTTCCAGTCATTTGGTAAATTACTGCTGTCCGATGTTTGGGCCAGTTGATATTGATATTCACACTCCACATCCTCTGGTATACCAGTCGTTGTAATTGTAGCTGCCTGATATCCCTTAGCGCCATTATATACACCGCTTGCGGCTTTCACCGTCAGGTTCCATCCGGCAGGAAACTCTGCTTTATCAACCGTCAATGTTATATAAACCGGAGTACCTTCCAGATAAATTCCACTTGCCTGTGTCATAACCTTAATTTTAAAAACACCAGCCTTATTTACCTTCAGCTGACCTGTTGACCCATCAATCGTTCCTTCACCCTTAGATTCACTTCCTGTATATTCAGCAAGTTCATAGTGCAGAGCTCCGGCTCTATCCGGTTTAGTAATCCTTGCATCCTGTGGAACATTGATCAACGTATTCTCACTATATACCGTCTGTAATTCCGTGGAATACCCCGTAATTGTCTCTGGCGTCTGCTTGGCAGAATCCGGCACACTTCCGGTTCCGCTGATTGTGCCATTACCATCAATCGTCCCCTCACCCTTAAAATCACCATTCGCAATAAGTGTTCCATTGTTTGTCAGATTACCATTCTTTCCAATTTCTAATCCACCATTCGCAATAAGTGTTCCATTGTTTGTCAGATTACCATTCTTTTCAATTACTAATTCATCAGTCTGTAACGTTCCACCCTTTTGTACTGTCGTTGTAACCCCTTCCGCAATTACAAGACTATTTGCATTCATCTGCCCGCCGTTAATCGTCAGGTTGCCTTTTGTACTAATTCCAATATGACCAGGAGAAGTAATAGTAACCGTACCACCAGAAAGTGTAAAATTAGAATCCGTGAAAAGATCCACTGCTACTTTATCTTTTCCAGCAATATCAAACGTACCCCCTTGCATATTAATCGTTCCAAACGCCTCCAAAGCCCATCGGGAATCTCCTGTTGCAGTAACTGACCCTCCCTTAATATTTAAATATCCACCTTCTGTTACAAAAATTGCTCCTGTTGCAGCATTATAGCTATGCCCGGGCAAGCTCGATAGAGATGCGTTAACAGTTCCACTTTCTACTGTTAAATTTCCTTGAACTTGTATTCCACATGATCCATTTTTTGCAGGGTAACCACTAACCGTCAAAGATGCCGAATTATCTTCCGCAGTGATTGTTGCATTTACCCCCTCATTAACATAAAATCCTATTCCTCCAGCATACTTTCCCTTCCCATCCAACTGATTATTACCATTTAACACAATGGTCCAGTTTCCTTTCTCTATATAAATGTTTCCCAAATCTGCATTTTTTAAGTATAATATAAAGTTGTCATCTACATTATGTTCAACCCTCACACTTTTATTCCATAATTCTGAATCACTCGCCAATTGTCCTGAATAACTTGTTCCATCCCACTTCAGACTCTCCTGCCCTCCACCATTGACTTTATATACCGATAAAATCCGAGGTGGCTCTTCTGCCAACATTACCTCCTGATCACCAGCCACGGACACTTCCACCACCAGCGCATCCACGCCTTCTGCCAGCTCATATCCCTCTTCCAGTTCTGCCTTAAACTCATAGGTGCCTTCCAGTGGCCAGCGGCCTTCTTCGTCCTGCACATACTCTGCACACGTCCAGTTGGTGATCTGCAGATTCTCCTCTTCCCAGTCTTCGCCGTCTCCCACCTGGGCGATGATGGCCTGTGGTAAATACTCGGTGACTTCTGTAAAGGATGGCTGGGCTTCCTCAGTGATTCCGGTCAGCTCCAGCCTGCCATCAAGCAGATTTTCCTCCGGATCAGACCATGACCATGACAGGATCTTCGTCTGTGGAACCGGTGTGACTGTTCCACCTGTGGTTGTGATATCTTCCGCATTGGATGGCGTACTGACAGAAAGTACTGCCCCATTCTGAGCAGGCACATCGTTTAAGTTTTTATTTTCATCATTTTCCTTCTCTGTATCCGGTCGGATCTCTCCCCATACTGTATTCCCAAAAGCTGTCGATATTGCCAACGTCATCGCCAGCCAGATTGCCGCTGATTTTCGTGTGTTTTTCATTGCCACAACGCCCCTTTCTGATTCCTTTTCAAACTTAATATACGCTCATAAAGTCAGTCTATTGCTCTGCTTTCATTATTTAACCTGAATTATTCACAGCTGTGCCGTGAAAGTGATCAAAAAGAATCTTTAAAATGCTTTTTTCTCCGCACCAAAGCCATACCAATCATTGATGCGAACAGGAGCAGATATACTACTGTAACAGGATCCTCTCCTGTTTTCGGAGGTGTCACGCCTGTATTATTCTCTGCACTTGGCTGTGCAGCATTTGTATCTGCCGGTGCAGCAGCACTGCCTGCTGCTGTTGTTCCGGACGATGTATTTCCGGATGTTTCAGTCCCGGATGACCCTGCTCCGGAAGCTCCTGCATCTTCAAGTGCAGGAATCGTAACTGCAGGTTTTGTTGCAGCACAGATACTGCATTGTTCATGCTTAGATCCAGCCACTCCGACTGCCGCCGGTGTATCAATGACCCATTGCCAGTCATGTGATCCGGTTGCCGGGATTTCTCTGGCAGACTTACTGTTGCCGCATCTTGAACAATGAATTGATTCACTGCCGCTTGTGCCACATGTCGGAGCAACATCTACCGTATAATCGGATTCCCAGGCATGTCCACCGTAAATATCCTCACATAGATTTCCGGAAACTGCAGTCGTTGTTCCTGCTTCTACCGGAACAGCGGCTTCGTCACCCTCACCATATGCTGCCAGACCAGGATTTTTCTCGCTGTCAAAGGAACATTCTGTATAGGTGCCTTCCGTATGTGTTCCAACAAATCCTCCGGCCTTATAGTCTGGGCTGGCTGCAGTCACCTTTCCTGCAGCATGGCATTTATCCAATATTGCACTACCTGTCGCATCTTTAGTGCCGATTTCTCCGACAAATCCGCCCACTTTCGGATTCCATCCGGTTACTGAACTTGTCACATCACCGAGTGCAGCACAGGAAGAAGCTTTTCCTTTCTCCATGTATCCTGAAAATCCTCCGGCACGCCAGTCGCTTGCAACAATATCAACTTCTGCAACGCAATTTTTGAAAGTACTCATTGTTCTTGGATCAGCTTCCTGTGCATATCCCACAAAGCCTCCGATTGCCCATAATCCCGTGACTTTTCCGGTTACTTTGCAATTCGTATAAGTGGAACTGGCATCTATTCCCACAAAACCACCTGTATTATCACCGCCTTTGATTGTAACATCTGCCTGGCAGTTATCTACCGTCGCACGACATACCTCTCCGATCAGTCCGCCTGATATCATTGTCTTTCCCACTTTTGTATTTGTAATTGTTCCTGATACGGAAATATTATCAAAACGGATCGTATGACCAAAATTTGCCATTACATATCCGGCTAAAATGGCAGAACTACTTCTTTCCATTCCCTCATCCGTTGCATAAATTCTGGCATCCACAATGTTGAGATCTTTCGCACCCACATTTGTTGCAGCTCCTGCATTATCTCCTATATTTCCAAAAAGTCCCGCACTGTTTTTTTCTGTACGCTCGTCTACAATAAGACCTGTGATTGTCTTTCCGTTTCCATCCAGAAAACCTGCAAACGTTTTATTCTCGCTTGCTCCGTTCTCATACCACTTCCATACGCCGATTGGATTCCATCTGTGTGCAGACAGATCGATATCATTTTCCAATCTGAAATACACATCCTTATATACTGTTACATTATCTTCCACATCTTTTGCAACCTTAGCAAGCTGTGCTCCGTCTGTGATCAGATACGGATCTGCTGCCGTACCGCTTCCGCCTGCAAATGCTGCTGCCGCATTGTCCCTCCATGCTGTTGCCGGAACTCCGTCATCTGCCAGAACCGGCATCTGCATGAATAACACTGCGATAAAACAGATAAGCATTGCTCCCACATACTTAATTTTCTCTTTCATACCAAATACCTTCCTTTATTGTAAAAATACTTCATATTAGCTTATTTTATCTTCAAAAATAGTATGATTCAATCCACCTGGCTCAAGCGGTTGATTTCCGGCTCAAGTGGTTTTTTTCTGCTGTTTCTTGTTTTTTATCCGGAATTCATCTATTATGAAGTCAGATTCTTTTTACGAAAGGGGAATTTGCCATGAGGATTGCACTAGTTGACGACTGTCTGGATGATTTAAGTATTATGCATCAGTTTCTTGCAGAGGCATTAGATACGGACTCTGTCATTACAGAATTTCATAATGGAGAAGATTTTTTACAGCACTGGAGTGCAGATACTTTCGATCTGATCGTTCTTGATATTTATATGGAGCAGTTAACAGGAATCGAGACCGCACGGGGCATACGGGAAACGGATCCGAATGTCTGCCTTGTATTTGCCTCTACAAGCAATGAATTCGCGAGTGAAAGTTATGAGGTGAATGCCTGCTATTATCTTCATAAGCCTTTTTTGAAGCAACAGGTTCTTGCAATGCTTGACCGGATTGGTCAGCAAAGTCTTGAGGTTTCACGTACCGTCCTTCTTCCGAATGGGGAAAAGGTACTTTTACGCAGCATTATTTACGCAGATTACGCCTCTCACCGGGTAACTTTGCATTGTAAAAAAGATGAAACGATCACCCTGCGTGTACCTTTTTTGGAGATCGAACAGCTTCTGTGCCACTATTCCTATTTCTATAGTCCATGCAAAGGGATTGTCGTTAATTTTTATGAAGTGTGTGGTCAGCCCGGTACGGTATTTTCCATGTCTGATGGCTCACTGATCCCGATCAGCCGCCGGAAATCCGCTGATGTACTGTGTGCTTACTCATCATTTTGCTTTGATAAGATCAGAAAGGAGATGTCATAATGCTTCCACCACTTTCCCGCATTTTTGAAATCTGCCTGTATTCCCTGCTGAACTTTTTCCCGTTTTTGATATTTGCATTATATCCGTTCCGTGATGATCTCCGTTTTTCACGCACGAAAACCGGACTGTTGATTGTCGTCCTCACGTTTCTTCAGATTCTGTTCGGACTTCTTGCCCGTTTTTCAACCGGAAATATCTCTGCCATATTGTCTTTGATCAGTACGCTTTCTTATGCAATTTTTTACTTCGCTGCCATCAGAAAATCACCCGGCCAGCTTTTATTCGTACTGCTTATGATTTCGAATATTGCCAATCTGACCGTCATTACCGCAAAGTGTCTGGAAGGGCAGTTCTTCCCAGATTTTGCTCTTTTGCCTTACCGTTATTCAATGTCTTTGTTTATGGTGATCGCTGAAATTTTTATTTTAATACCGATCTTTGTTTTTCTGAAAAAAGTGATCACTCCTGCGATTTACTGCTCACAGTCTTTTCATGAGTGGCGTTATCTCTGGCTGATCCCGGCAACCTTTTACCTGATCTGGTATTATATGGTCTATGGCAATTCGACTTTATCCGGGCTTGAGATCGCTCTAAATCCCAAAAATATCATTGTATCTGTCTTTATCAATGCCGGAGCACTTCTTATTTATTCCATCGTTGCCAGACTGATCGTAAATCAGGAACAGATTTTAAAACTGCAGCAGCAAAATCATCAACTGGAATTGCAGACTGTCCAGTATGAAAAACTTCAGGAAAGAATTGAAGACGCCCGCCGTACAAAACATGATCTGCATCATCATCTATCTGTTATGCAGGCTTATTTGGTGAAAAAAGATTATGAAGCCTTAGCTTCCTATCTGGAACAGTATTGTAAGCAGTTACCGGATCATTCCCTGATCACCTTCTGTGAAAATATCTCTGCAAATATCGTTCTGTCCTATTATGCACAGGAAGCAGAGCGTCTTGGTATTGCTTATTCTGCAGTTGCGAGTATTCCGGCCTCCTGCCCGGTTGAAGCCAATGATCTTTCTGTTCTTTTTGGAAATCTGCTTGAAAATGCAGTGGATGCCTGTGTAGCTTCTAAGACAACTGCACGAAGCATCGTTGTCCGGGCAGTTTATAAAAAGGGTTCTCTTTGTATTGCGATTGACAATACTTTTGATGGTAAAATTATGCAGGATCCGGATGGAACTTTCTCATCCACCAAGCATGCCGGCAAGGGATTAGGTACTGTTTCCGTCCGGACAATTGCTTCAAAATATCACGGCACCTGCCGCTTTGACTGGAAGAATCAGATGTTCTATGCATCCGTGATCTGCTTTGAAAAATAAAGGATTTTCAGTATAAATGGAATGTGGTTTGTAAATAGATTTCGGATAAGTGGTAAAATTTCTGCAAAAAGACGCAAAAAAGACCTCACAGAATGTTTTTTCCACTCTGTGAGGTTCTGTAGTAATTGTCCTGTCTTATTTAATTGAACAGATTCTCAAAGAAATCTGCAATAGATGAAAACAGATTTGAGAAGAAGCTTCCAATCTTATCAAAGATTCCATCTGCACCAAGGTTTTCAATCTTGTCATAAATGGATTTTGCCTGATTTACAAGACTGTCCACATCAAGGTCCAGATCACCGATTTTCTTCAAAAGCTCTAATAACTGTGCTTTCTGGTCTTCGGTCAGTGTCACATCAAATTTATCTGCAGCTTCATCAATGGCTTTGCGAATGCTGTCATCATCGGTGAGGCCATTCTCTGCAATCTGCTGTTTTAAGTATGCTACCAGACCTTCTACCGACTCAGCATCTGCTCCGGTGCTGTTTTCAAGCTGTCCGGTTAATACCAGCTCATTTAATGCGGTATCCACATTTTCCTGTGGAAGCTCTTTACCAGTCATTTCCTGATATGCTTTAAATACGCCAACCAACGCAGCAGTTCCGGAAATATTTTTCGGTCCTGCTACAATGATATCTGCATCTTCAATCCCTGCTGTTACCAGTGCATTTTTATACATACCAACGGTACAATAAGAAATATTCTTTGTGGAAATGTTGATTCCATTTCCTTTCTCCTTCTTTACAATCACAACGGAGGACCAGGACTTGCTTCCAATCTGGGAAGATGGAATATAAGCGTCCAGATACTGATGCTCCTCAGAGTTGCTTACTGTTACTACGTCATAGTTACCAAGCTGTGCCGGGTCAATTCCCATCAGGCTTAAAACAGTGTTCTTCTGGTCTTCGGATAAGTCTGCGCCCAATGCCAGATATGGTTTGTCGCTTTCCTTGATTACAACATTGTCATCTGCTTTGTCATTGGCTGCTGCCGGGTTATCTGCAGCTGCTCCGGCATCCGGAGTGCTGCTGTCTGCTCCACTGTCCGGATTTGCTGCTGCATCGGAACTGTTATCCGCTCCGTCTGCCGCACCATCTTCCCCGGATGTCTCTGTCGATAAGGTACCAGTCACTTCTGCTGCGGATGCCTGAAATGGCACTCCAAGAAACAGCATACATGCCAATCCCATTCCCATTATTTTTTTGATATGTTTTTTCATTTTTTCCTCCTTTTTCAGGCAAGGTGAACATTCATCCATGCCCGAATATCATGATATACAACATCACGGTCTGTCTCATTTAAGATTTCGTGACGGTCGTTGTCATATAATTTCCAGGTAATATCCTCTTTGCCGGCTACGTCAAATTTATTATATACCTTCTTTACGCCGCTGCCGCAGCCTCCCACCGGATCCATTGCTCCCGATACAAAGAATAACGGAAGACTCTTTGGAACTGCTTCAATATTTTCCTGCTGGTTGTCAAATAGAACTGCCTCAAACAGTCCCATATAAGCATTTACTGTAAATACAAACGTGCATTTCGGGTCTGCATAATAGGTTTTTACTATTTCTTCATCCTTAGTCAGCCAGCTATTGGAAGCATCTTTTCCTGTCAGGTCAAACTGATGATAGTATTTATCATAAGATAATTTTTGTAATAATTTACTTCTGTGATGCCAGCCGAAAAATGCTGCCTGCAGCTTTGCAATAAACATGGCAAGCTTTGTGGTATTGTCCGGAATACAGCCGGTTCCCATAATTATAGCACCGGTAAGCCCCTCTCCATGTATCGCCAGATATTTCCGAAGCATATAAGAACCCATGCTGTGTCCTAACATAAAATAAGGCACACCCGGATGCTCTTTCCGTGTTATCTCCCGGAGTGTATGCATATCGGCAACCACCGTATCGCTGGGATGCTCTGCAAAAAATCCCCATTCATCCTTAGATACAACGGATTCGCCGTGTCCGATATGATCATGACCTACCACCAGAAAACCATTGTCATTTAAAAATTCTGCAAAAGCCCGGTAGCGCTCAATATATTCCACCATACCATGTGTTATCTGTAAAACTGCACGATACTTTCCATCTTCCGGAGTCCATCGTACTGCATGAACTGTGGTTCGCCCATCTGCGGAAGGGAAAGAAAACACTTCCTCTTTCGTCATATAATATACCCCCTGTATGTTATAAATCCCTTATATTTTACAATGATTCTGCACTTTTTACAACCGAAGCGTCCTGCAAAAACCATAATACTCTATTAAATTTTTCTTAAATCCCTAAAGTTTTACCTACAGAACCCGCCTCTGAAAACTTCCTGTGTATGCCGGACTACCGAAAACGCCGTATTATTGCCTGTACACTTTCTCTTCCACTGTAAGTGTCCACTGCCGGCTCATAAACGGCTGCAAACTGTATGCTGTTTTCTTTTCCATGCATAGCTGCATCCACTTCTTCACTGCCAAACTTTTCACTGAGAAATGTAAGAAATTTTTCCACTTCTCCAAAATAGACTCCTGCCACCGGATTCCCCTTTGAATCCAACAAATGAAGCTTTAGCACATTCCGGTTTACGCCCACTATACTGGCTCTCGTAATCTTAATATTACGGTCTGCAAATACCGGTTTGGTATTGGACTTTCCGCAAGGCTCCAGTACCCTTAACTGCCGGATGGTATCTACCGTAAAATAGGACATCGGAAGCACCGCATCCAGCCTTACCACCTCTGCCATATCTTCTTCAGAAAGTTCTGCCTTCTGATTAAGCTGTTCCCGCAATTTATCAATATCTTCTTCCCGCATGGAAAGTCCTGCTGCCATAGGATGTCCGCCGTATTTTGTAAACAGCTCCGCCACTTCCGTCATTTTATCAAACATGGAATAGGCTTCGATGGAACGGCCGGAGCCTTTGACTCCTTCTTCCCCTTTGGTCAGTACAAATACCGGTCTCTGATAGGCTTCCCGGATTCGTCCGGCAATGATTCCGGCAAGACTCTCATGGCATTCCGGCAGGTAAACCACTAATACTTTATCTTTTTCCCGTTCTTCCTTTTCAATCTGTTCCAACGCCTTTTGTGTCTCCTGCTGTGTCATATATTTCCGGCTTTCGTTAAGCTCCACCAGCTCGCCTGCCAGTGCAGAAGCCTTTACTTCATCCCGCTCAAGCAGCAGCTCCAGGGAACGCTTTGCTGTATCCAGCCTGCCGCTGGCATTGATGCATGGTCCCAATACAAAACCGATATGATACGCACTTAATGTCTTGTCGGAAAGCTTATTTTTCGCAATCAACGCTTTCATTCCGGAATTCTTCGTATGCTCTAACGCTTTTAACCCAAGCTTTACCAAAATGCGGTTCTCTCCGGTTAAATCCATGACATCCCCCACCGTTGCAAAGCCTGCATTTTCAATAAAAATATCCGCTTCTTCCACCGGAATATCCATTCTCTCATAAAGCACCTGCACCAGCTTCCATGCCACTACTGCTCCGCAGATTCCTTTGCATGGATACAGGCAGTCCTTCTGTTTAGGATTTACAATGGCATCCGCATTACTCTGCAGAAATTCCTTTCCCTGCTCTGTATTGCAATAAGGAATCTCATGATGGTCCGTTACTACAACCGTCATTCCTTTTTCCTTTGCAAAATTAATCTCGTTGATTGCAGCAATTCCATTGTCGCAGGTAATCAAAAGTTCTTTTCTATCGGACAATGCCTGCTCGATTAAATGCTCATTGATTCCATAACCATCCTTCATCCGGTCCGGGATTGCAGCATCCACATTGCCGCCGCACCGGCGGATTCCCTCTAATAAAATATAAGTCGCATTGACACCATCGATATCATAATCACCAATGATACGCATGGCCTTTTTCCCTGCAATGCCCTCTGCAATAATTTCTGCAGCTTTATCCACATCCTTTAATAAATGAGGATTATGTAATGCCTCTTTTCCACCATACAAATATTCTGTAATTTCTTTTTCATCTATTATATCCCGGTTTCTTATAATCCGGGCAATCAGTGGGTCAATTCCATATTTCTTTGCCATTTCCATGAAATTGCCGCCTTTTCTGATTTCAATCCATTTCTCCATGAAACTTTCTCTGCCTTATCTATTCATATTCCACATTTATGAGCACCAGTCCCTTTGCTGCTGCCATTGGTCCTGCCAGACTGCGGTTTCTGCCCTCTAATATTTCTTTCATCTCACGAACTTCCCGCTTTCCCGTTCCAACTTCTAACAGTGTTCCGGTAAGGATTCGCACCATGTTCTGTAAAAATCCATTTCCGATAAAAGAAATGTCAAGTTCATCCTTTTTCTCTTCTATCCGAATCTCATAAATCGTCCGTACTGCCGATTTTTTGAAATGACGGTTGCCACAAAAAGAAGTAAAATCGTGGGTTCCAAGCAGCACTTCCGCCGCTGCCTTCATTTTGTTAATATTCAGGTTTTCTGCCACCGGTGTTACATATTTTCTCCGGAATACATCCGGCTTCTCTCCTAAGAAAATGCGATAACAATAAGTCTTTTTTATAGCGTTTAATCTGCTGTGAAACCGGAGCGGTACTTCGGATACCTCCAATACCACAATATCCTCCGGCAGATACTGGTTACAGTACCGCTTTATCTCTTCCGGTTCATATGCGCTCTGAAGTTTAAAATTTGCCACCTGTCCCATGGCATGCACGCCCGCATCCGTTCTTCCGGAGCCATGTATCTCTATTTCTTCCCCTGTCATTTTCTCCAATACCGACTGCAGCTTTCCCTGAATGGTCTGCTCCGTATTTCCCTGCACCTGCCATCCGCTGTATCTGCTGCCATCGTATTGCAATATCATTTTATAATTTGTCATGTTATTTCTCCATTCATTATGCAACAGTATAACACGTTTTTCTCCATTCCGGCATATACTTTATGGAATAAATATCATGAGGTTTCCATATGTCAAACCTTTCTTATATGCAAAAAACCACGGACATGGGGCAACTGCGGATTCATGTCACCACAGAGCGTGGCTTTTTCCCTATTAAAGATGCCTCCATCCGTCTTTCCTATACGGGAAATCCTACTGAAATCATTGAAGAACTATCAACTGACATTTCCGGTCAGACTGCAGCAGTTGAACTGCCGGCTCCCCCCTTAGAATATAGCATGGAACCTTCTGAATTCCAGCCTTACTCGGAATATACCATTCAGGTAAATGCGTCCGGCTACCGTCCCATCAACATTTCCGGAATCTCCGTTCTGCCGGATAAAACTTCCATCCAAAATGTCCGGATGGAAACTGCCACCGTGGAAAATCCCCCGGAACGAAATATTGTTATTACTGCCAACACTCTCTATGGGAATTTTCCGCCGAAAATCCCAGAGGATGAAATCAAGCCGATGAATGAAAGCGGCGAAATTGTCTTAAGCCGTGTTGTCATCCCGGAATATGTCATTGTCCATGACGGACCGCCAAGCGATTCTTCCGCCAACGACTACTATGTCCGCTACCGGGATTACATCAAAAATGTTGCCTCCAGCGAAATCTATGCTACCTGGCCGGATGCAGCTCTCCGTGCAAATATTTTAGCCATTATGTCCTTTACCCTGAACCGTGTATATACGGAGTGGTACCGGAACAAAGGCTATGATTTTACCATTACTTCTTCCACCGCCTTTGACCACAAATTTGTCTACGGCAGAAACATCTTTTCCAACATTTCCAATATCGTTGATGAGATGTTTAACAGCTACCTTTCCCGCCCGAACGTCCGCCAGCCGATTCTGACCCAGTACTGTGACGGGCAGCGGGTAAGTTGCCCGAACTGGATGCCCTTTTCGGTTTTGCGTATGGGGGAAATTCTTATAAAAATAATCACAATCACTCATTTAATTAGTGATTGTGATTATTTTTATTTTCTTTCACTTTTATTTTCTGACTTATATTGTCCAATTCAAAATTAATTCTATTATACTTATCCATTCTTATTTTTATGCAATTTCAGTATTTTTCATTCATTTTCCAAACTTCTCATTTTCTCTTGTAGAAAAGCAAAAAAATTTAAGGTGATTCGTACATATTGTATGTGCAAGTCTTATTTACCCAAGCCAATAACACATAATTTTTCAATTACCAAAAGAGGAGGATTTAATATGAAAAAAGATACTATTTTAACAATTTCCATTTACGCAATCCTAGAATTCCTTAATTCTTATTATGGCACATTTCCTACATATGCACTCTGTGAACTATTCAAAGCCTACTATCCTAGGATAACACGTTTTCTTCTCGAAAAGACTGTAGAAAAGGATTTTTTCTTTTTATGTCCATTGCACAACTCCAATATTCTATAAGAGTTTGTAGAATTCCTCAGAGGGGGGGTGTGGGTATACATATCCCCCTTTGTTTCAATTCTATTTAAATAGATCGGCAACAATTCCACCTTTCTTAATACTATTCAGCTAATTTCTATATCTTGCACTTTCCTATTGACCATCATCCAAAAGAAAAGTAATATCTATATATAGCATTTCTAATTGCTCAAAAATCATCTGATTACAATAAAAAATATAATTTCCAGATTCAAATTTAACACCAAAACACAGGGAGGAACACGAGCTATGTATAACAACAACTCAACAACTACATTTCATCATAAAACAAATTCCATAAGCTATCCTTTTGAGGCAGATCCTTATCTATCTGCTGCCGGTCAGATATTAATTGAACACGGTCGCGGTTCAATTGGTACTATACAACGTTATTTAAAAATTGGCTTTAACCGCGCTGCCAGAATCATGGACCAATTAGAAGAAATAGGTGTAGTAGGACCCGATTGTGAGACAAAACCTCGTAAGATTCTTATGACTATAGAGGAGTTTAACGATTACATAGAAAACTTTGACTATCGGGAAAATACCACTACTTCTGATTGCTATCCTGCTACACCACCAATAGCTAATGAATCTGCAAATAATATTCCTTTGGAAGAATCTATTCTTCAACAACAATTTAATATTTCTGCAGATTTTACATCTGATGGTGCGTTACTAAATAATATGCAAAATTCGTTCATCTACAATTGTAGCGAAAAAGTGCAGCACGAAATGATAGATTGTCTGATTTCATCAAATTCATCTAATACTATGCGCTTAATTATTTTTGATAAAAATAACTTATCTTATTTCAGCTATGAGGATTTACCACAACTTTTTATTCCTGTCGTTTCCGATGACGTCAAATTATCTACCGTCTTCGATTGGTTAATGAAAGAAATGTCAGAACGGTTACATACATTTGCCGCCCATAAATTAAAAAACTACAATGATTTTAATAAAAACGGTTTTGAATATTTTCCGGCAATAGTTTTTATTGTTTCAGAATTTCATTTAGTAGAAAACTATTTTTCAAATAACAACACGATTCTTCAACTTTTAATGCACGGAAATAATGCAGGCATTTACTTCCTGTTCTTTTCCCAATTTGAAACCAAACATTTATCCATCGATTTATTGGAAGACTTAGTCCATACCTATACACCATCCCAGGCTAAGCAGATTCTATTAAATTCGGTTGAAAATTCTTCTAATAATTTATTAGATTTGAATTCCATTGATGATATGGATGGAAAACAATTTGAAAACTATTGTATCTCTCTCTTACAACAAAATGGGTTTTCTAAAATAGAAACTACACAAGCCTATGGCAATCACGGAATAGATATTTTAGCCGAAAAGGATGATATCACCTATGCCATTCTATGTAAATGTTCCTCTGCTAATATTGGAAATTCCATTATTCAACAGGTTTATACCGGAAAAAGTATTTATCACAAAGATATTGCTGTCGTTATTACCAATCAATTTTTCACCCAACAGGCAATAGATGACTCCACCATACTTGGTGTTAAATTATGGGATAGAAATAAATTAGAGACAATGAGAAGTCTTATATCTTAGATTCCCTTTAGTTCTTGGTAAAGAAAATAGCCGTCCTGCTCTCGGAAAAGTTTAGGAACGGCTATCTCTTGATAAAATAGTAAATTATTACCGGCAACTAGGCTTCATCTAACTCTCGGTTCTCTTGTCAAATATATTATAGGTGATTTTAGTATTTTTGCAATACACTTTTTAATAATCATAAAATTATCCGGAAATTTTTAACTTTATTACAAATAAAACAAGCACCTTCAGAAAGATGTTTCTTTCCGTCGATGCTTTTTCTTAGCGAACTTTCTCATAATGTGTCCACATTCTGATTATTTTTACCGTTCCCTCATATGCAATTCCATCTATTTCCACTGGTTCAGTGTAAACCTGATAAACCAGCCTATGCTGGATATTAATTCTTCGTGAATAAACGCCTTCTAAATTTCCAACAAGCGCTTCATAAGGTGGTGGATTTTGAAAAGGATTTTTCTTTACGACTTCAATCAATTTCTTCGCTTTTCCATCGAGCCTGACACTCTTTAAATTTTTAATGTCTTTCACGGCCTGCTTAGTATAGACAATTCTGTACATAAAATTACCATTCTACATCTTCTTCTGATACACAATCTTCTATCGGCGTTTCCATTCCTTTTTTTATAGATTCAACCATTCCGGGAATTGAATTAAGGTATACCGTTTCCTGAATTGCATTCCAATCATTTTCAGAAACAAGAACTGCATTCCCCTTCTTACTTACAATCAAAGTCGGTTCACTATAGAGATTGACTTCTTCTACCAGATTGTAGAGTTCCTTTCTTGCGTTTGTTATATTAATTGCTGACATAATAAATCTCCTTTTCTATTTCTGTATTTCCTTACACTAATTTTTCATCTAAAATTTTTTGTAAATTCCTTAGTAAAACTTCTCGAACATTCCTGTGTATCTATATCTGTATTTTGATTAGTACCGTATCCTAAATTTGTATCTTTTACACTGTAATATCATTTTCTTTATATTCTATATTATTATGAATGGACGAGATTTTTTATGTCATAATTATTATAGCGTACGGTTTTACGTACGTCAAGTAAATATATTTAAAATATTCTAAAAATACTATCTCAAGTGTCTTATACATAGAAGTCGGTTATATCAAATTAATTACTTATATAAAACCTATTTATCATCCATATCAAGTCTTCCATCTTCAAAAAATTTTTTCAACCTTTGAATTACTTTTTCATCATCCGCCTGAATATATGTTCCATAATCAATATCATACACCAAGCAGAATGACCAATCTGACCATTTGCATTTGTATAAGTCTTCCGACGGGCCTATTTGTTTTCTGCCTATTTCAATTTCTTTACAACTTTCTAATTTTGTCAAAATATTTTGAAACAGAATTTCTTCCTCTATCCTATTAGAATTGGCGAAATACAAACGCTTAAGTTCACTGCCTATCTGAAATGTTCTCATCCTTTTTCCCTTTTCCTCATACATATATTAATACTGCATATAATATAAACAGGAGGTATTCACATGATTGCTTGGTTTTGTTATTTATATCTAAAACTTAAGGGGTAGGCAAGCCTGAACTCTCTGGCTCGCCTACCGGCATATTGCATCCTGTTTTTTCTATTATTATATTGCATATTTTCTTCACATCGTCTTCGGTACTAAAACAATTCTATCCGCTGCCTGCTGATTTAATTTATTTCCGACACATTTCTTTTCATCTTCTGTTAATGTATTAACATTCCGATAATTCTCATCCTCACCAAATCGAATATAAACATTTACCTTCATACTGTCACCTCCAGTATATCATATGTTGCAGTACTTGTACTTCATTTCCTGATTTCATATTTATGTGCTTTTTTCATACACTTAACAAAGGAGTGATAACATGACCGACAACACCTCCATGCGTACCGGTGCCCTCTACATCCGGGTATCTACCGGTAAGCAGGAAGAACTATCCCCGGACGCTCAAAAGCGGCTGCTCTTAGATTATGCTTCCAAGAACAATATCATTATCTCCAATCAGTACATCTATGAAGAAGATGGCATATCCGGACGTAAAGCAGAGAAACGTCCACAGTTCCAGGATATGATTGCCCATGCCAAATCAAAGGAACATCCTTTTGATGTGATTCTGGTATGGAAGTATTCGAGATTTGCCAGAAATCAGGAAGAATCCATTGTCTATAAGTCCATGCTCCGGAAAGACCATGTGGAAGTCATTTCCGTATCCGAGCCACTGGTGGATGGTCCTTTTGGTTCATTGATTGAGCGAATCATAGAATGGATGGATGAATATTATTCTATCCGTCTGTCCGGTGAGGTTGTGCGAGGTATGACGGAGAACGCTTTAAGAGGGCGAAATCAGGCTCGACCGCCTTTAGGCTATAAAGTACCGCATGCCAAAGAAACTCCTGTTATTGTGCCGGAAGAAGCGCATATCGTACATATAATATTTGATATGTATACTGAAGACGGTGCCAGTATGTTTGCAATTGCAAAACACTTAAATGACCTCGGCTATCTTACCTCACATAAAAAGCCATTTGAAAGACGAAGTATCGGCTACATTTTAAACAACCCTACTTATATTGGGAAATCCGTCTGGAACCGTCATTCTAACGATAACAAAGCATTAAAGGATGAATCCGAATGGATTATAAGAGATGGCAGCCATGAGCCGATTATCAGTGCAGAACAGTACGAAAAGGCACAGCAGCGTATCAAGGCAGAATACACACCCAAATATGCCAAGCCACCAGAACTACACCGGCACTGGTTATCCGGCATGGTAAAGTGCCACACCTGTGGACGATCCCTCTCTACTTCCATTCATAAGGATAAACGGTACGGACGGACATACACGAATTTTCAATGCTATGGATATTTAAAGGGAAAATGCAGCGTATCCCACCAGATTTCCGCCCGGAAACTAGAACCTGCCGTGTTGGGAGGTCTGAAAGAAATTATGGAAGGTGTGCGACCGCTCCAGTTTAAAATCATCAAGTCAGAAGAACCAGCCGCCCAGTCCGCCCATGAACTACTCACCGAAAGACTGTATGACATTGAGAAAAAAGAAGAACGTATCCGGCAGGCTTACCGGGATGGCATTGATACCATAGAAGAATACCGTGACAATAAAGCCATTCTTTTCAAAGAACGGGCAGAAATAGAAAGCCGGCTGGAAGAATTAACCCCTGCTCCTGTTCCATCTGAGACAGATACAAGGGAACTCATGCACAACCGGCTTAAGAATGTATATGAGGTACTTTCCAGTGAGGATGTCGCTACCGTCACCAAAAGCAATGCGCTAAAGTCCATTGTAGATAAAATTGTCTATGACAGTGAAAAGAAAGAATTAAGCATCTATCTCTACTGCTCCGACACCCTCTAAACCCGCATAAAATAAGGCTTTAGACGCACTACATACGCAAATGGGAAAAGGTTGACTCAGTGGGGTTCGAAATACTTAGCCGACCAGGGCTATTCCACCATTGAGATTCTGCGCTATTATTACGGCAGCAGTATGTATATCAACACGGCGGATGAAATCAGTGGTGTACCTGCTTCCTGGCCGGGCAGCAACCTTGAGATTGGTTCTACCGGGGATAAGGTGCGGATGCTGCAGGAGCAGCTGAACCGGATTGCACGTAACTACCCTGCGCTTCCGACTATTGCCGTGGATGGCATTTATGGTTCTGCGACCAAAGCTGCCGTAGAAAAATTCCAGTCCATCTTTGGGCTTCCGGTTACCGGAATTGTAGATTTCCGTACCTGGTACCGTATTTCCGAAATTTATGTGGCTGTTTCAAGAATTGCAGAATTATATCAATAAATTTCATAACTTAAACCTTTTCTGGAATTCTTTTTCCACAAACCCATAGTAATTATGAAAATACAATGCTATACTAAATTCATATTACGAATTTACTGGAGGGAAAAATAATGCATACATTTCAACCATATCCAATTGACCTTATGGAAATGAATCCATTTACTAAAATCGGCAAAGAATGGATGTTAATCACAGCAGGTGATGCGAAGAAAGCAAATACAATGACTGCAAGCTGGGGCGGTGTTGGTGTCCTCTGGGGAAAAAATGTTGTCTACATCTTTGTAAGAGATACACGCTATACCAAAGAATTTATTGATAATGGAGAGACATTCTCACTGACCTTTTTAGATGAGTCCAATAAAGGAGCTTTAAAATATCTTGGAGCTGTTTCCGGACGTGATGAAAATAAAATTGAAAATGCAAGAATGCATCTTGATTACTGCAAGGACACACCTTATATTGACGAAGGAAATCTGGTATTTATCTGCCGTAAATTATCTGCTACAAAGATGACTCCGGACCAGTTTATTGATTCTTCTATCGAAAGCAGCTGGTATGCCGATGGCAACCTTCACACCATGTATGTAGGTGAAATCTTAGAAGTACTTGCCCGCTAAGCTACTCGCGTAACCATAGGAAACATGATTTGCAAGTTTCTACAGTTATCGCGATGCTCGCCAAATCTGCATATGCAGGCATGCGATTTTTCTCGCTACTCATGTAAAATACCCGGCGGCGGTTCTTTTCAGACTCATCTAAAAAGGAACCACTGCCGGGCATTTTTTTGCCATCATTTTACTTATGAATAATATCATAATGTGCCTGTACGGCAGCATCGATTTTTCTCTGATCTCTCGTTTCGATTGCTTCTGCAATTTCTACATGAAGCTTCCACATTTTTTCAAATTTCTCGGCATCTGCATTTTCCCAGCCTTTTCGGATACTTTCCTTATAAATTTCTGAAAATACCTGCATAATCGTAATCATGAAACGGTTGCCGGAACCTAATATTAATTTCTGATGGAACTCCCGGTCAATCTCATAACTTCTCTGCTGGTCAGCATTCTGCATAGATTCTGCCAGTGCTTTTAACTCCACAATATCCTGTTTACTCATGTTTTTAGCTGCCAGAAGACCTATCGCATGTTCTAAAAGGCAGCGTGCCTCTGCAAGCTCATCCTTATCTATCTGCTGCAATAGCAGCATCATATTAATTACTTCTGAAAGGCTTTTTTCCATGTTGCAGCAGATATAATTGCCGGAGCCCTGCTGGCTTTCAATCAATCCGATATTCTCCATACTCTTTAATGCTTCCCGGATAGATGGACGTGACATACCAAGTGTTTCTGCCATTTCACGTTCTGTTGGCAGCTTGCTGCCTACCTGAAACTCCCCACTCCGTATTCCATCTTTTACGAATGCCATTACCCTCTTATACTCTCTGTCCTTCATCTGAATCTCCTTTCATCCCTTGCAAAAATATTGTATCATAAATACATCAATAAAAATTAGCAAATACAGTTGCTGCTGCTACTGTCAGAAGTCCTGCTACTGCAATGGCAAGGCTGCTCATTGCTCCTTCTACTTCTCCCATTTCCATGGCCCGGGCGGTTCCGATTGCATGGGCGGAAGTACCGAGTGCCAGTCCCTTTGCCACCGGCTCTTCTATATGAAATACACGGCATACCACTTCTGCAATCATATTTCCCAAGACTCCGGTAATGATAATTACTGCCACCGTAATCGTTACGATTCCTCCAAGTTCTTCAGATACTCCCATTCCAATTGCTGTGGTAATGGATTTTGGCAGAAGGGTTACATATTCCTCATGATTCAGATGAAATATCACCGCAAAAAGAAGCACACTTCCCATACTTGCAATGACACCGGATATAATTCCTGCTACAATGGCACTTTTATGTTTTTTTAACAATTCCAGCTGCTCATACAACGGAACAGCAAGACATACCGTTGCCGGGGTTAAAAGATAGCTTAAATACTTTGCTCCTTCATAATAACTGTCATAGTCAATCCTGCCTACACTTAATACAACCATAACAAAAATAATAGAAATCAAAAGTGGATTAAACAGCGCCAGCTTTAATTTACGCTTTAACAGTGCTCCGATTTCATATCCAATGAGACTGATTACTACACCAAAGAAAAGGGTATCTCCTGCAAAATTATTCATTTTCTTCTTTCTCCCTTCCCTTTCGTATCACATTCTGTGTCACTCTTCCGGTCACGACCATAACAATAATCGTCGTAAGTACTGTAATGACAATCACCGGCACAATAGTCGGACGCAGAACGCTCCAGGAGTCCAGAAGTCCTACTGCTGCCGGAATAAACATCACCGGCATAATTTCAATTAAGAATATCGCAGTGTCCTTCACCTGTTCTATCTTAACGATACCCGTTACCAGAGCAAGCAGCATTAACACCAGTCCGTAAATGCTTGCAGGAACCGGTAATGGCAGCACCATATGCAGAATTTCTCCAGCAAAAGAAATTGCCAGAATTAAAAAAAACTGTCTAAAATACTTCATTTCTAAATCCTCCGATTGGTATTACCAATCAAAGAGTATAATACAAAAGAAGTAAAAAAACAAGTTTTATTTAAGAATTCTTTCTAAGAATTAGAACCAGCGATTAACTCATCCAGAGTACCAAAATGGTAGCCCATCTCTTCCCACTTTGTAAGTAGTTCATCTAATATTTCACCATTGGTCTTTGAAGTATTGTGCAGCAGCACAACAGCTCCCGGATGAATACGTCCGGTGAGTTTTTCAAAGGCCTCTTCTTTTGTTGGCTGATTATCCGGATCCCAGTCCACATAGGCAAGACTCCAGAAAAAAGTATAATAACCTAATTCTTTTGCCATTTTCAGATTTGATTCACTGTATTTCCCCTGAGGCGGCCGGTAAAATTTAACCATCTCCTTGTCTGTAATCTCTTCATAAAGTAACTTGACATCTTCAACTTCCTTTTGAAATGACGATACATCTGCAATTTCTGACATATCCGGATGATGATAAGTATGGTTTCCTACGGTATGACCTTCTTCCACCATTTTCCTCACCAGATCCGGGCTGGTCTCTAAGAAATGCCCTACTACAAAGAAGGTTGCCTTTACATCATGCTTTTTCAATGCTTCCAGTATCTTCTCCGTATTTCCATTCTCATAGCCGCAGTCAAAGGTCAGGTAAATCACCTTATCATCGCCATTACCAATAAAATATGTATTATATTTCCGCAATTCTTCCGGTGTGGCATTTCCGGTTGGCTGTGTCCCCGATTCACCAAATCCAAGTCCCCAGTTCTCTGTTGTAGATGCCACTGCATTTACTCCCAGTAAGCCGCCATTCTGCCAGCTTTTTACCAGCACTGCACTCCCACGGCCTGCGCAAAATACCAATGCCAGCATTACCGCCACTGCCAGTATCCTTTTCAATTTTTTCATAAAAAAAGCCTCATATACTCTTTCTAAAGTATATGAGACTTCTTTTATCTCATGCTTTTCATTTTAGTTCTTTCAGTCATTTACTCTACTGCCTTGAATGCTTCCTCTAAGTCTTCAATAATATCGTCGATATTTTCTGTTCCGATTGAAAGGCGGATGGTATTCGGTTTGATTCCCTGCTCTTCTAATTCTTCTGCACTAAGCTGGGAATGCGTGGTTGATGCTGGATGAATCACCAGAGATTTTACATCTGCAACATTTGCCAGTAAGGAGAAGATTTCCAGATTGTCGATGAAATCTTTTGCCTTTCTGTCATCACCTTTGATTTCAAAGGTAAAAATAGAACCGCCACCGTTCGGGAAGTATTTCTTATATAATTCCTGCTGCTTTGGATCTGTACTTACTGCAGGATGATTTACACGCTCCACCTGTGGATGGTTATTTAAGAACTCTACTACCTTCAATGCATTCTGTACATGACGTTCTACTCTTAAGGATAATGTCTCTAATCCCTGTAAGAAGATAAATGCATGGAACGGAGATAAAGTTGCTCCGGTATCACGAAGTAAGATTGCACGAATCTTGGTTACAAATGCTGCCGGTCCCACTGCCTTGGTAAAGCTGATGCCATGATAACTTGGGTTTGGCTCAGTTAAGGATGCAAATTTTCCACTTGCCTCCCAGTCAAATTTTCCGCTGTCTACGATAACTCCACCAATTGTTGTCCCGTGTCCACCAATGAATTTTGTTGCAGAATGTACCACGATGTCTGCGCCATACTCAATCGGACGAACCAGATAAGGTGTTGCAAAAGTGTTATCTACGACTAATGGAATCTTGTGTGCATGTGCTACTTTTGCGATGGCTTCAATATCAGCTACATCTGAGTTAGGATTTCCTAATGTCTCAATATATAATGCTTTTGTATTGTCTTTGATTGCTGCTTCAAATGCTTCCGGCTCCGGCTCAACGAAGGTTGTTGTAATGCCGTACTGTGGAAGTGTATGCTCCAACAGGTTATAAGAACCACCATAGATATTCTTTGCAGCTACAATATGGTCACCATTCTGTGCAAGATTTTCAATCGTATAAGTAATTGCTGCTGCTCCGGATGCTACTGCCAACGCTGCAACTCCACCCTCTAATGCTGCAATTCTCTTCTCAAATACATCCTCTGTCGGATTCGTAAGTCTTCCATAAATATTTCCTGCATCTGCAAGACCAAATCTTGCTTCCGCATGGTCGCTGTTGCGGAATACATAGGATGATGTCTGATAAATAGGTACTGCTCTTGCATCTGTCACCGGATCCGGATTTTCCTGTCCTACATGTAACTGTAAAGTTTCAAATTTCAAATTACGTTCTGCTCTGCTTTTCTTTGTGCACATCTTCTTTTTCTCCGTTCTGTTATTTATTTCTGTCACTCTGATGTTACATCAGATTTTTTCTATTCTACTGCAAATTACTCTGTAAATAAAGCTGTTGAATAATATCTGTCTCCATTGTCCGGTAATAAAGCTACAATTGTTTTTCCTTTATTTTCAGGTCTCTTTGCCAGTTCAATTGCTGCATAAGCTGCTGCTCCGGAAGAAATTCCTACTAATACGCCCTCTTTGTGTGCAATTTCTTTTGCCACATGGAAAGCATCTTCGTTCTCTACCGGAAATACCTCATCATATACTCTGGTGTTTAATACATCCGGTACGAATCCTGCACCGATACCCTGAATCTTATGTGCTCCACTCTTACCTTCGGATAATACCGGTGAAGATGCCGGCTCTACTGCTACAACTTTAACATCTGCTTTCTGCTCTTTTAAGTATTCACCGGTTCCTGTTACGGTTCCACCTGTACCAACTCCTGCTACGAAGATGTCTACTGCTCCGTCCGTATCTTTCCAGATTTCCGGTCCTGTTGTCTCTTTGTGTACTTTTGGATTCGCAGGGTTTACAAACTGTCCAGGGATAAAGCTGTTTGGAATCTCTTTTGCAAGTTCATCCGCTTTTGCAATTGCACCTTTCATTCCTTTGCTTGCTTCTGTCAGAACAATTTCTGCACCGTAAGCCTTTAAGATGTTTCTACGTTCAACACTCATGGATTCCGGCATAGTAAGAATGATACGGTATCCCTTGGCTGCCGCAAGTGCTGCAAGACCAATTCCTGTATTTCCGGATGTCGGCTCGATGATAACAGAACCTTCTTTTAACTGTCCTTTTGCTTCTGCATCTTCAATCATTGCTTTCGCAATACGGTCCTTTACGCTTCCTGCCGGATTGAAATATTCCAGTTTGAAAAGTAATTTTGCTTCTAAGTTATACGCCTTTTCTAAATTAACTGCCTCGATTAATGGTGTATTTCCAATCAGTCCTAATGTTCCTTTATAAATGTTTGCCATGATAATAATCTCCTTTTCCCTAAATTCATATATTTCCTATCTGTTTGATATGGATTAAGTATAATATAAAACGATGTGTACCAATTGTCAAGACTTTTTTCAAATAAATTATTTAAAATATTTTGTTTCATTGGTACACATCGACCTCGTCCATTTAAATGACATAATCGCTGCTGATATCCTGCTGCCATTCCATCAAATCCTCTAACGTATACCTGTCTACTACACTCTTAATCGCATCATTTAATTCTTTCCAGATACGAAGTGTTACACATTCTGACTGACGCTCACAGGTGTTCACCTCATCCTCAAGACACGATACCGGTGCAAGACTTCCTTCTACCTGACGTAATATCATCCCTATCGTATATTCCTTCGGTGTCTTTGATAAACGATATCCTCCCTGGGGGCCTCTGATGCTCTTAACAAACCCTGCCCGTACCAGTGTAGAAATAATCTGTTCCAAGTATTTCATGGAAATATCCTGACGTTCCGCAACATCTTTAAGACGTACCGGTTCAACTTCATCATTCATTGCTATATCAAGAAGAAGTCGGACAGCATAACGTCCCTTTGTTGAAATCTTCATACTGTACCTCCATTTCTATTTGTCTATGGGTACAGTATATTCCTTTTTTCCTACTATGTCAATAGGGATATGTTGTTTTTAATATTCTTCCTCTTCTTCACCCTCAGAGATGTCGTTCTTCGGCTTCTTTAAGCCTTCAATGACAATGCCATTCTTCTCAGCATAATCCCAAAGTGCAGCATGAATACCTTCTTCTGCCAGAAGGGAACAATGCACTTTAACCGGTGGAAGTCCGTCTAATGCTTCCATTACTGCTTTATTGGTTACAAGTAATGCTTCCTGTACGGTCTTTCCCTTTACCAGTTCTGTTGCCATACTGCTGGTTGCAACTGCAGCACCACAGCCAAAGGTCTTAAACTTACAGTCCTGAATCACACCATTATCATCAATATCAAGATAGATTCGCATGATATCACCGCATTTTGCATTTCCTACTGTTCCTACTCCGCTGGCATTTTCAATCTCCCCTACATTTCTCGGATTCTGAAAATGATCCATAACTTTTTCACTATACATAATCGTTACTCCTTTTCTTCTCTATTACTGCTGGTTCTTTACAAAATCTTCGTATAACGGTGACATGCTGCGTAAATGTGCAACAATCTCTTTGATTGCGTCTACCGTGGTATCAATCTGCTCTTTGGTGGTATCTGCGCCTAAAGTCAGGCGGAGTGAGCCATGTGCAATCTCATGTGGCAGACCAATTGCCAGCAATACATGAGACGGGTCTAAGGAACCGGAAGTACATGCTGAACCGGAGGATGCACAAATCCCCTTCATATCTAACATAATCAGCATGGATTCTCCCTCCACAAAACGGAAGCATGCATTGACATTATTGGCAAGACGATGCTCTCTGTCTCCATTGATTTTCACATATGGGATTTCCTTTTCAAAACGGGAAATCATATAATCTCTCAATTCTCTTTCTCTTGCAGTACGCTCTTCCATGGAAGCAAATGCCAGTTCTGCAGCTTTACCGAAGCCTACGATTCCCGGTACATTTTCCGTTCCGGCTCTTCTCTTTCTCTCCTGTGCACCACCATGTACAAAGGAGCGGATTTTTACACCTTTTCTGATATAGAGGAAACCGATTCCCTTTGGTCCGTTTAATTTATGGCCACTGCTGCTTAACATATCAATATTCATTTCATCTACCTGGATTGGCTCCTGACCAAATGCCTGTACTGCATCAGTATGGAATAAAACTCCATGTGCCTTGGCAATTGCACCAATCTCTGCAATCGGCTCGATGGTACCGATTTCATTGTTGGCAAACATAATAGAAATCAGAATGGTATCCGGACGGATTGCAGCTTCTACATCTGCCGGATTGATACGTCCATTCTCATCCACATCAAGATAAGTTACCTCAAAGCCCTGTCTTTCCAACCATTCACAGGTATGAAGAATTGCATGATGCTCAATCTTACTGGTGATGATATGTTTTCCTTTTTCTTTATAAGCTTCTGCTGTTGCTTTCAGTGCCCAGTTATCAGATTCACTTCCACCTGCCGTAAAATATATTTCTTCCGGTTTCGCACCGATTCCTGCTGCAATAATATCTCTGGCCCTTGTTACTGCCTTGCGGCTTTCCTCACCTAATGCATAAATGGTAGATGCATTTCCATAATACTGGGTAAAATAAGGAAGCATTGTCTCCACTACCCGCTCGTCCGTTCTTGTTGTTGCCGCATTGTCCAGATAGATTAATTCCATCGGTTTTCCTCCTTTATCAATTTGCTTTATCAGCTATTTTCGTCCTATTTCCAAGTAATTCAGTCGGAACTAAGAATAACACCTTAGGAATAGTATGTCAATCTTCTGCCTGGATTTATTCCTTTTGTACTTTTATTTATCCAAGAGGGTTAAAAGGGGAAAGGGCAGCTTTCGCTGCCCTTTCCATCTATCCTCCTATTTCAGACGATATACATTATAAAAACTAAACTCTCCTGTTTGCAGTTTTGCTCTGCTTAGACTCTTTTACGTCTTCTGTAAAGTACAACTACCGCTGCTCCTGCAACGAATAACAATACTACCATGCATGCAATCGGAGTATTATCTCCTGTCTTAACCTGCTTCTCTGCTGTTACAGCAGGTGTTGCATTCGGAGTTGTAGATGCTGCTGGTTTCATATCTGTATTGCTAAGTACAATAACATACTCAGATGCATGTGAGAATTTGAAATCAACGGTTCCGTCTGCATTTACCTTTACAGCCTGAACATATTCTAATGCTCCGGTCTTTTCATTATAATAGTAAAGGTTTGCATATTTTCCACTGTTCTCTGCACCAACGTTGACACGAAGTGTAGCATCAAATCCAAATGCTCCGTCATGTGCCAGTGAAAGTTCAATGGTCTTGTTGTCTCCAGCTAATGCTTTAATCTTATCAGCCGGAATGCTGCTCTTACCTACGGTTACACCGAGGTCTATTGCATCTTTTAATTTACTTACAATGTTCTTTCCGTTTACAATCCAGCTTACGTTGTCACTCAGCTTGAAGGTAATGGTAATATCTTTTCCAATCATGCCATTGAATACTTCTGCCGGAACTTTTGTGGTATCTGGCATTGTAACATTAATCTTTGCTGTATCTCCCACAGCATCAATGGTATCAATTACTTCCTGGAAATCTTTACCCGGAACAGTAATGTCAAGATTAATCTTTTTATCTGCTCTCAGCACTACAGTACCGCCATCTTTTGCTGCCGGAATGGTAACTGTTACTGTCTTATCAGAAGAAACAGTATATGTTTTACCATCATAAAGATTTACAACTGTATTTCCTGCATTTGCATTAACCGGAACTTTTACTTCTTTTGCGGTATCCTTGATATTCATACCAACATATAA